>Ga0325405_1008301_pt1 | contig 10338 bp, 8 predicted proteins | sample PopdelMetagenome_21_FD_205663 | JGI IMG/M metagenome (GOLD analysis project Ga0325405, IMG submission 205663) | Populus deltoides microbial communities from Bellville, Georgia, United States - Xylem-Control-R2 | ecosystem: Host-associated > Plants > Phyllosphere > Stem > Wood/Secondary xylem...
AGCAAATAAAATACTTGATTTACTCCACGTAATAAAAATAAACTACAATATCCAGGTCATAATACAAACCTAGGCACACGCATAAATTAACTAAAGCACGTGTCTTACCTTAAAGGTTTTTTTTTTTAATTCTGCATACAAATATACCACGGCTATAGCATCACAAACCAACCAACCACCCACTTGGGATCTCGCTGCAGATCAGAACACCACTCAATTTCTAGTACCCATATGTCGTCCTCCTCATTATCCTCATGAAATCGTCGACACCCACTTCTCCATCACCTGCGTGCATTACACAAGCCATTATATACACAGGAAGCAGAGTATCGGTGAGTGAATAAAGCTAGTGCATCACGTTTTATAAAATTATCATGGGTAAAGAACTGTTTGCCAGCTTGATATCCTACTCGACACTGCTTTTTGATGCAACAAATTAGCATTGACGTCCCAAAGGGGTCAAGTTCACAAAAAGCTAGCAGCCTGGTTGTAAATAAACCACTCATCACATGACACGGGAATTCTCATTAGCTTGTTACACGACATTTTGCCTTCTAACTGTTAATTTTGTGAAGATTAATGCACAATTTGAAAACTAGGCATGCCCTTGGTAATACAAGCAGGCTTCCACTCTATTTGACAAGCAGGTTCAAGATTTAACTTCCAAAGCCAAGATGAAATAATAACATGCTAACTTACGATCTTGATCAGCTTCTTCAACCATCTCTTTAATCTCTCTTTCAGTGAAGCTTTCGCCAAGCTCCTTGGCTATTTGCTTGATGTCACCTTCAGAAATTTTTCCCTGAAGCAAAATGAATTAGATGACAAGTCTTCAGCAAGTACGAGCAAAATCAACAATGAATCAACGAAAGCTCACATTTTTATCATGGTCAATAATGCGGAATGCTTTTGAAAGCTCTTCCTTTGTGTCCCTTTCTCCAATCTTGGCTGTCATCATATGCACAAATTCATCAAAATCAATTGCACCACTGCCATCTTTGTCAACATCTGCAATCATTTGGTCGATTTGCTGGAATGGCATAATCAAGAAATATGTTAACCATGCAGTCAGGTTTCACAAGAAGGATGAAGCTTAAGTTCAGGACGATGTATGTCAGGAAAGAAACTGATCAAGCAATGTATTGCAGAAGATATCTGCTTGGTTAAAGCTTACCACATGGCCCTCATTGTTTTTTATTTTTTTTCCAATAGTCTTCAAACCCATATCATCTCCATGTTCAAACAGCCAATTCTTCATATAAATATGCCAATAGGATTCTATGTGCTACAAATGCTTATCCTTTTTCAATTATGAGACAAAAAAGTGAAAGTAACCAAAGACTGAGATGTAGATTAATAATGATCACTGATAACAGGAAAAGGTTCCTTGAAGACAAGAAAAAGATAAGAACCTCCAAAATAAAGGAAGTTTCCTGCTTATTCCTTGCGTTTTTTCAGTGAATACCATTTCAAACACTTATCTTTAGACAATTTCCACTTCTCTTGAGAGAAAACAACTTCTGTGGGGACATTGACTTTCGAACCATTAAAGAGTATGCAGAAGGGCTTTTGATCTCCTTAGAACAAGAGGACCATTTTAGGCTATTCTTGAAGCTGTATGACAGACCGATGAAAAAAACTTCTGTGGGGGAACGGAGACAATGATGGAAACTGTTTGACAGACCACTGCAATATCCTTTTCCAAAAAACTTAAAACTATTTTAAGAGATGCACCTACTTCAAAAATGCTTTGCAGGAATGGACCTGCTGATATATGCATGAATTATGAAACCAATCCAAAGTAAAATGATAAGCTCCATTGTGCCATTTACAAGTTAAGAACATAATTCCAAAGCATGCACAAATTTTGTAGGATGATATAGCATCCACACATATATCCATCTTGTGAGAAATGGTATTCCAAAACATAATAGATAAATGGAAAGCTCAACATCTGCACAAAGTTGGGCACAGAGGGTACCTCTTTGTTCATCTCAAAGCCAAGTGCCCTGTTATCACATATTTTAGTCATAATTATTTCAAGACACAGCTTGCAAAAACCAATCAAATATGATCCAGTATTCATACCTCATGGCAACATTCAGCTCTTTGGCATCAATAGTGCCTGGAAAATACAGCAATAAACAAAACAAATAAATGAAAAGGAAAATACCACACATATCGAAAGCACAAATGGCAACTGATGATTTCAGTACCTGAGCCATCAGTATCAAACAGATCAAAAGCTTCTTTAATTTCCTGCCTCTTCTGTTGAGTCAACCCATGATGTCGTCCTCTGGGTTTATCCTTCCTATTTTGCCCTTTATAAAAACTTGCCTGAAGAAGCACAAAGTTCAAGAATACGCATCATCAAAACTTAGTTCAGCAAATAAATTAACCATCATTCACATTTCAGAAAGTATTTGACACTATTAGTCTGAATAAACCAAGAATTAAAAATCTTAAAAAAGTAAGAACCGCAGGTAAAAACAAACAAACACATGATACTAAACCAAAGACCATTGTAATTTGAATTATTATAGAATACTCATATTAGATCTCACACAATCATCCATGCCTCCGCCCAAACTTGCGGCAGTGAAACTTGTTTCACCATTAGACTTGAATCCTTGAAAAATTTATCACCTTTGTGGAAAGTTCTTCCAAACCCAGTTCAGAAAATTCACATGAAACTCAATGCACTTATCTAAAAATTACTATAAGCAAATAAAAAGTTCAAGCTTGTATTCGTAATTTCACATCTTTTACGAAGCTAATTAAAAATAAATAAAAATAATGATTCTAAATAAGACTTAACACAGATAAATTCAACTAGAATCAAAGAACAAAAAAAATTATACATGGGGTTTATTCTAAATCAAGCAAAGAGTGACAGCGATCGAATCACGCAAATTATGCAGAGCAAACAAAAGAAATCGAGCCAGCAAATAATTTAAGAAAAATCAAAGAGGGAAAGAACGGAGAAACTAACCATAAGTTTTCAGTGGATGAGATTAAGAAAAAAATCCCGGGATTGAAATCTTAGGCAATGTGAAGAACCCGTGCCTGTCTGTTTTGTCTTTAATGATGTTCTTCTTTCCCTTTACGCCTTCTGTTTCAGTGGTAGAGTTTGTCAACACGGAAACCAAATTGGGCTTGGAGCCCGTTTATCCACTTTACTATTATTATTACTTAACAGCTTTTTTTCTTTTTTTAATATGTTGAATTGACGAGTAAATTTGAATTCAATTTTAAATTTGTATATTTAAAATAAAATATGAAATTACATAATTAAATTTATTTCTATTATTTTAAATATCCATAGAAATTATTTAAATTAGTAATATTGATTATTTTACTCTTAATTTAGAATTCATTTTTGTTACATAAATCATTTTTTATTACAAAGACCCTTATATTTATTTAAAATAACATAAAATATAGCCATTTTAAAGAAAATATAAATATATTTATCTCATATTAATTTTCTATTAAATATTTATTAAAATAATATATATATATATATATATATGTGGAAAAAAAACTAAGATTTATTGGCTTGTTTCCTAATGCATAGGTTTTGGATTAAAAGTAGAATTATTATCACATATATGCTACTAGGCGTGTGAATTGTGAAAGGAAAAATGAAAGTAACAACCAAGCAACCCATGATGGCATTATCTTATGATTCAGCTTTCTAGTACAATACAAGTGAAAATTTCAAGAATATAAATGATAGACTAAATGAGGACTATACAATTCAAGTAGAAATCTCAAGCAACAACTTTAAACTTGGAATCATCCATTCATCACAAAAAAAAAAATTAAGTTAGTAACATAATTTTAATTAATAGCTCAATAAAAATACTATAATTTTTAGTTCTAATAATTCAAATAATATCGCCATACAAAATAAGTTTTTGACATTTGTATAAATATTAGTTCTAAATCTCATGTTTAACTTGTACTCATCAATAACATATTATCAACCTATTTTTTTCGCCAACCATTCAAAGCATGGCTTTTCTGGATATTCAAAAAATATTCCAATAAGATTAGAATGATCTATGAGCCATTTAACTTCTTCAAAAAATTTGATCCCTCCAATCTCAATTTTCTCATTGATTCAATTATCTTGGTTAACTTCCAAACTTGATTGTTTGTGTTTATTATAGCTTGTGCAATATTATTCATTGCACTAGTCATCGTTTTAAATTTTGAAAAATAATCACTTGTCATTGATGTTTCTCATTTTGTACCTTTTGAAGATGAAGTTCTAGACAATTATATTGTAGATGATAATAGACCTTGTGTTCTTGGTGTTGATAAAGCACTTTCACAATCATAGGGATTAAAATTCTCTACATGAATCTCATTATTTGCTTGCACCTCGTTAATGTCATCAATATTCATTTCTCTTTTCTCCCTCCCCCCCTCCCCTCATATTCGAACCTTTTCTCTAGCACTCTTAGCTTGAGATCCGGTTGCTATATCTTAGTCTGAAGTTGAACCCTCTCACTTAAGTAGGATATAAGTAAGTTTCAAGTCAAAAGTGCAAGCAACCAATACATTTATCGTAGGAAAACATTTTCTTCCTTTATACCTTGATACATCTTCGTCCACTATTAAGTATTTGTGATGGGATTGTAGAACCATTTGGTTGAACTAAAAATTGATCTTCAAGTGTTATTAGAGCTCTAAGTACTTAATGAAAATAACAACTAACAATCTCAGTAGACTGATGGGAAAAAAAAAGTTGTATGATCAAGTATGTGCCTGGCCACTTAAAATGTGTAGAACTTCGCAACTTAGTCCTCAACAACATTGTGTTGACTATCCCTGAGAAGTCTTCTCCTAAAATATATTTCAATTAATTGGTTAAATACATCATAATATATTCATTGCTATTACACAATAAAAGTTATTATTTGCTTGTAAATCTATTAGCAATTCTTGACATTCTTGTTCTTTATCACGTCTTCATGGTTGGATGATTGGTCTTTCAATACGAAACATATATTGAATCATACAAACTAAATAACCCACGTAAGCAACCATGACTAATATTGTATTTCTTTCAAACTGTATCATTTTGCCTACAATTAATATTAATTAACAAGCTATTAATACACTTTTATAAAGATGAAAAATTCATTCTCAATCTAATTGCTTCATATAATATATATTACAAAGATCCTAAACATGATTCATATTGTCCACACACATATACACATACTTGTGATGAAAGTACTACATTTTTTTCTTAAGCTCTATATAAATTTTGTCAAAAAAATTCTAACCTCAATTTCAACTTCGAAGATGAAAAATCATCCAAAGATTTTGGTCATAACCATACTCATGAGCCATTTTTCCTCTGATATTCAAGTAATAGTTACTTAATTGTGAGTATAATCTATTATTTGATAATAAACTACACTACAATAGGTTGTGGGTCTGACCATACTATAAAAAGCTATTAGGTAATATTTAGGACATTATCATTATTTGACATGTCTATTTCTTCAAGACCATAACTTAACTAACTTATATATTGTCTAATTGCCAAAATAAAACAAGGGAAGGACTAGAAGATTTAGAGGGTATGACACCTTTTCAACAATTGAATCAAAGTTTGAAGAAAATATATTTATTGGGATTCTAGGTATATGTATTTTATCTTTCTTTTTCCATTTTTTTAATTAGGTGTGTAATTCCAAAATGAGAGATATTAGGGTAGACCATATCAAAGTGAGCTTTTTGAAAAAAGATAAAGATTTTAGATTATTTTTGCGAAGATCATCTTATAATCAATTAGCATTATTTTTGCAGGTCTGACCATACTATGAAAAGCTATTAGGTAATATTTAGGACATTATCATTATTTGACATGTCTATTTCTTCAAGACCATAACTTAACTAACTTATATATTGTCTAATTGCCAAAATAAAACAAGGGAAGGACTGGAAGATTTAGAGGGTATGACACCTTTTCAACAATTGAATCAAAGTTTGAAGAAAATATATTTACTGGGATTCTAGGTATATGTATTTTATCTTTCTTTTTCCATTTTTTTAATTAGGTGTGTAATTCCAAAATGAGAGATATTAGGGTAGACCGTATCAAAGTGAGCTTCTTGAAAAAAGATAAAGATTTTAGATTATCTTTGCGAAGATCATCTTATAATCAATTAGCATTATTTTGTTCTTTATATTTTACTCTTACTTTTATAATTTTCAAACCGTGATGATGCTTATCTCCTCATTGTAAAACCATAAGGAATAACTTTTTTTTATTTAAGATCAATCAAATAGCAAAAAGTGAAAATAGAAAGTCAATAAAAAAGAAAAAAAGCCCTCCAACAATTTCATGAATTAGCGTTGCAAATACACCCATTTAGTTGGTAATGTCTATGACAAACTAGCTATTACGTAATAGTCAAACCCGTAACCTGTTGCATGATGGTGGAGGTTGTTATCGCTTAGCCAAGGGTTTATTGACAAATCAATCAATCAATTTATGATTGAATAACAATGTAAAAAAAAAAGGAGCAAAATACAAGAATAGATTCAAATAAACTAGAAAAAGTTTTAAAAAAATACAATAATTTATATAAAAAGGTTTGGTTTCATTGAATTCTCCAGAAGCTTCTATGATAGCCAAATTCTCAATCCCACTTTTTAAAAAGCTCTATTTGATCAAACTTAAATGTTTCATAAGAGTTATTCAACAATGCTTTAAAGACAAATCAAATGTACTTTTTAAAGCATCAAATCACCAAATATTGCTTTGCAATACACACCTAAATTCATTTCCTTAGAAAACATAAATCTTGGCTTGATTTTACAAATAAATCAAGTCACCACAAATCAAACTCAAGGGAAGAATCATATTATTGTTTTATTTTTTTATATGAATATTTTAAATATAAATTGTACATAGTCATATATATTTTAATAAAACCAAATATTTGTACACGAGTATTGTTGCACCCGACATCACGACAACCTTTAAAAATTCATATTATGAAAAGAACAGATATTTGACATCTTGTTCTTGGAGGGAAAGGTCTAATTTAAAGAGTCGTCACCTAATATTATGGTCACTAGGAACCTTACTGGTCAACAAAGATTATATGATATAGGACCGGTTACACAAAATAAAGGATATTATCATTCCTTAAGCATCATACCTGAGGTAGGCTGCATTGCTGGTTTTGTCTTAAATTGCTAAATGTTTGTCTTGTTTTGTTTTTTATGATCTTCTTATAATATTCTCGACTCTGGCACTAGTGAATATTCAACTACAAATACTTTTAATTTTGACATTGATAAATATTACATGAAGAAAAGATATGATATTCCTGACTTTGACGTCAATGAATAATTTCATCGGTAAATCCATCAATAATATTTAATTTATGACCTGGCGGTTGACCCTTCTCTTCCCCTCCCTCATTTTCATTTCTTCCTTGTAAAAGTTTTCTCTGCAACAAAACAGCCACCCCCCCCTCCCAATCTCAATATAACTTAACCTCCCACAATATTTTCAGCCACCACAATACTCGGTTTATCAACATTCGTGTTCTAATTGAAATTTTATTGAAGATTCTCCACTTTAAATAAGCAAATCTACCATTTTTTTTTAATTTGAACACAATTTTAAAATGTTGATTTTTATTGCATATTTTTTGTAGTATATGTATTTTGTTTGGATGTTTACTTGTTTTATTTTTTTTTTTCTCAAACAAACTTGTTGTATGGATTTATGATTTGTACATGTTATGGTTTGTTTTAGATTTTATAAAATTATATTTATTTGTAAGTTGTTGAAACTTATGTCGGTAATCCGACTTAAATGTTTTGTGATGAAATAAATAATGGCTTGTTTAATGGGTATGTTTTATATTTTGTCAATTTCATTTCTAAGTTATAATTTCCATAAATGTATACAAATTTACATCTGTGTAAATAATTGATAATGAGTTAAGAAAAATATTAAAATAGGTTGAATAATCTTGAGTTAAACCAATACTTTTGCAAATTTATTTAGTTAACATAGTTAATTAATACATGTTGTCATCATTATTTTATATAGGTTTGATAGAAGTGATGGATGATCATTCATGGATGTATCGAGATTCACCTCAAGGATTGCGAAGTTTGGATTATTGTAATGTGGTTCAGGGTTTTATTAATTATGCAATATCTAATCCGAGAAATGTTAGTGAAAGCGATATAAAATGTCTATGCAAGAGGTGTAAAAATAAAAAGTTTCTCGATTCAGATATTGTAACGATGTATCTTCTAAAAAAAGGTTCATTGAGCAATACATGTGTCGGTATGCACACGAAGAACCATATATTCCTCACGAGACCATAGTAGAAATGATGATTAGGTCAACTTCTAGTGCTAGTAACGTGCATGGAGTTGTAGATGACAATAGTAATCCTTATAGGACTATGGTTATGGATACAATTGGAATGAATTAGGGTCATGCCGGTCAATGTCTAATCATAGATGATGAACCGAATGCAGATGTGGCCAGGTTTTTTTTATCTTTTCAAAGATTTTGACGAACCATTATGAAATGGTTGCACAAATCACAATAAATTATAGGTCATTGCATAATTGTTCACCATCAAGTCAGATCATAAGTTGATTGAGGTCGATTATGATAGAATTGTTAAATGGACAAGAAGCATTTTACCTCAAAGGAACAGTTCTAGGTTTGCTTGAGTTATTTTTTTTATTGAGTGTTTTTTAATTATTTTAGGCCTTCAATATTTGGTTAATTTCAGTTGGGGTTTCTAATTTGTTTTGATTTGGATTTCATGGTGCTGTCACGGGCTCATGTCCCGGATCGTAGGTTAAATATAGTTGGTCCTAGTCAATCAAATGTGTTAGTGTCTCAATATGTTTTTTTTTTAAATATCATTTAATATATCATGATATCAATAATTTTAAAATTCTTCATCTATTATATTTCAAATTTCTGACTTTCTAGTTTTTTTTTTAACGTTCTAAAAAAATGATCTACGGTGCGTGTAAAAAAATAAAAAAAACTAGTAACTATCTAACTTGTTTAAGAGGTTGTGGTACCCGGCAATGGACCCAGGTTAATGGGCTTAATAATTTCCTTTTGAAGGTCATAATACAGCTCATTGGTGTATCGATTAGCAGCCGAATAGGGTCCATCAAGGCCTACAAGGGTCTAAATCTGGTCGGAAGTTTTTATTTGCATGGCCCTGTGATAGTTGGCAGCACTGAACAAACCTTTTATGAGCACTTTGCCTTTTCATGATTCACCAAGCATCCAATTCAAAATGATAATTCAAGTTGCACATTCACTTTAGCAGCTGTACTGGCGGGTTTCTTTATGTGATTTAAGAATATTTTTGGAATTTTTTTAAAAAAAATTAATTAACTCTTTTTTTTTATGATTTCAAATCGTTTTAATGTGTTAATGTCAAAAATAAATTAAAAAAAATATTATTTCAATACATGTCCAAGTAGAATTAAAAATATTTTAGAAATAACCGCTACCACAATACCAAAAGAGGTTAAAGTAGGAGTGAGCGAAAAAACCGAAAAACCAAGAAAACCGGAAAAAAATAACCGAAAAAACCGAACCATGAAAAAAACCGATTAAAATTTTTAAAAAACCGACAGGTTCAGTTCGGTTTCGGTTTTACAAGCCTAAAACCGAAAAAACCAAACCAAACCCAAATCGAAAAAACCGGAAAAACCGAACCAAACCGGTTTGAACCGGTTTTTGTCCTAAAAACAGAACCGAAACCGGTCAGTTTGAACCGGTTTTGGTTTTTTTTTTTTAAATCAATTTGATTACTTTGTTTTAATAAAAACCGAATCGAAAATAATCACCTCCACCTCTGTATTAGTATAATTTTCATCAAGATTTCAATGGTCATTTCGTCTTAGCATACGTGACACTATTTAAGATGTATTTCACATTAATGATCTTGGCAAAAAAGAGCTCCTTTTATTCCCCCACACAAGCACAATTACCTCCAATATAAAGCATCTGAATAAGTTTAAAATTACGTTTTACTTTTTCCTGGAATTGGAGATTATTAATGTAGTTTCAAGGTGTGGTTTAACCTTGATTTGAAGTATTAGGGTAATCAAAGTGGTTCTCATATAGCATTTCGAATACAAAGAGCATAAACACATTTTATTCACACATGGACGAAAATTGGGCATGGATATATTTATTCTCTTTTGAAGAAGCTAGCAGTAAAAGTGAACCTGGCTGATCAGGGAATCTCTACTCGATGGACATGACTAGCATCCCACATGCTTGAGCAGGGATTTCAATAG
>Ga0325405_1008303_pt1 | contig 10336 bp, 4 predicted proteins | sample PopdelMetagenome_21_FD_205663 | JGI IMG/M metagenome (GOLD analysis project Ga0325405, IMG submission 205663) | Populus deltoides microbial communities from Bellville, Georgia, United States - Xylem-Control-R2 | ecosystem: Host-associated > Plants > Phyllosphere > Stem > Wood/Secondary xylem...
ACACATGCGAAACAGATGGTAAGATTAATTTAAATGAAATATATCATTAAATTAATTTGTTGTTAATTAATGTTTTTTCATTATAGGCTACGTCTCTTGGACGTGAGTCGAGCCCGATGGAGCTGTTTGTGGAGACGCACGTGCGGAGTCAAGACCGCTAAAAGGGAGCGCAACAGTTCGTTGACAACTGTGCTCAACACTTCGTGGTATGTTTGTTCAACCATTTTATTTTGTAAGTTATTATTTTTATTGAATTGAATATGATGATTACTTTTTTATTTTGATGAGACCTATAATAATCGGTTGAGGGAGAGATATGAGGACGATCCTTTGACCCATCTGGAATTCGATCCGGATTTATGGATGGAGGTTGGATCGTCTGGTGGACCCGATAAAAATCGGGTTTACGGGCTCTCCAACACTACGACTAAGAACTTGCGGGCGGCCCGTAGTGTTTCAACCGTTAGGAGCTCCCAATCAGAATCGAGCACCCAATCTAAAGAGTTCGTGGTCTTGCAACAACACACGGCTTAGCTCACCGAAAAATACGACCACCTATCAGCAGAGTAAGCACAACTCAAAGCGGAGTATGCACAACAAAAAGTGGATTATGAACAGCTTCGCGAAATGGTCATGAACATGGCAATGGAGCATATGCCGTAAACTTAATGTACATAGATAGTTTTTTTTTTTGGAAGAGACATGCAAATAAACTTAATTATAACATCTTGCAACGCACTTACAATTTTGCTATACAAGGCAGTTTAATTAAACTTTGAAATTACTATCGATGAACAGATTAAATGATTATTTATGTGCCTATCGTGTTTGAAGAAGTGGAAAAAATGACACTTTGAACTTCCGTGAAAGATTTCGGGATAGGATGGTTAAATTAATTTTTGTTTAAAAATATATTAAAATAATATTTTTTATTTTTAAAAATTTATTTGTAATATTAACATATTAAAAAATTTTAAAAATATAAAACAATTAAAATAAAATAAAATTTAAAATTTTCAAAAACACTATTAAACCGCAGTGCCAAAACTACAACTTCATGCCTCAAAGATAGCATTGATGTGTTTTTCTTTTAATTAAAAAAAAAAAGAAGCTTTTACGCTATGCAGCTGATGCCCAATTCCTAAAAACTTAAGCTAATGAAGATGTGTGACAGATTGACCCATAAAACATCATATTTACATCATCAATTAATATTTTCGAGTTCATGGTATCTTGACCTAGCAGTTTTGTCCGCTGCTCTCTTTGATCCCTTTCTCTAGCTAATTTCTTCTTCAAATTCTGATACAAATCAATGTGAACAACCTTAATTTAACGGAGAAAATGTTGAAGACTAGCCTTTGTATTTTTTCCTCTTCCTGTGCTGTTAACGTTTGACTGCTTCCTCAAGCCTGCAAGCATTCTGTACCATTAACTCTTTTTTCCAAATTCAGAGATGGATTTGATGAATTTGACTTACTATTGCAGCTTGATTCTTGCTCTAATCATATGATATCAAATAACATTAAACAGAACAATCCCAAAATTTAATAACCAATAAAAATGGAAATGAAAAGGAATGATTATATCATCAAGAAAATATCATCACTTGATTTCTATACTCATGATTTTGCATATTCCTCAAATTTAAAAATCAAAACAAAAGCCAAAACTGAATCACTACAAAAGCAAATTAAAGAGGAACTACAAAAGGAGGGTGTCTTCAGTTCCTAGTTGAAGGTAGACGGATATATAGCTAGATCAGCTTAAACTTGTTCACTGGGACAATTGCAAGAGACAGGCTTGGCCAAGTATGTGGGATTATCATCCCCAGCCATGATCACAACAATATTTGGCTCAAATTCCACCTGTATTTCCACTTGTTTTGCTGATTTTTCATCTTCAGCCTCGCTTGTTGATGAGTTGGACAAAGATTTTCCAGAGGAGCAAGCAAGAATTAGTAATGATACTGTGATAAGACCCAACATGAATGCTAGACCAACAAAGACGTAAGCTACAGGGGAATTCCAATGCCAGAATCCCCCATGAGCAGAACCTACAGCTGTTGAGTTGGTAGAAGGCCTCATTTCCAATAAAGTCCCTCTCTCCTTTTCCCTCTCACTAGTTTTTTTACTTTTATTTTTTCGGTGCAATATATATAATGGGGTTGATAGACTATGTATTTATAGCATGAAAGTAATTAGACTTCCACAGCGAATATTGGATTAGAACAAAGAAATAATGGTTCCGTGCAGTTACCAAGAAAGAAGCTATTGGTTTTGTAAAGAAAAGATTGATTCTTTCTTGGGGAGAACTATTTCGGCCACAAATGTCTCATTTTGTCAAGACCCATTTTCCTACCAAATTCAGGCAGAGAATATGATCGAAATGTTTGCGTTTCCAAGCAGCCGTGTCCACTAATAAATTCAGCATATAATATGAAAAGAAAAGGACAACTTTTGATGACAAAAGAGATAAATAAAATAGAAAAATTAAACTTAAAGAAAAACAATACTGTGTAATCACAAAAGAGAAGGTTCATGAGAGTTGCCTGGCTAGTTAGAAGCGTTAGCTGCGCAATGACTAAAAGGTAATTATGTATTTGTTGGGTTTTTCAAAAAATATATGCATAATAGAAATTATAATTTAAAAATTTAGGAGTTTCAAAAATCCTGTTAGATAAATTTAGAGTTATTTATAATTTATATAAAAAATATATAAAGAAAAAATATGTATTTTTCTTTGAATAATTGTTTCAAGACTGGATTGTCGCAAACTACAAGTTGTCCAAATATTCGCCCTCTAATGATAATTCACCTGAACTAGCAATGATAAATCTCTTAAATTCTTTTAGAATAGAGGAATTGATATATCTTAAAGTACTAACTTTTTTTTTTTTATTTTAGGTGTTTCTATACTATACTCTATTCACTTTCTTATAGGAAATAACAGAAATAACATTTTATTTATAGAAAAATCTAAACACCCTAAAAATAGAAAAATACCAATTTGCCTATTGAATAATATTACATATATTATTTCAAGAAAATTTTAGAAATTTATTCAATCAAGTCCCTACTTGATTTTTTTAGATCTAGAATTGTAATGTCCTGTATTAATTACATTCTAGTCCTTAATTTCTAAAAATTATTTATAATATTCAAGTCATACTTGATTAATCATCACATTTTCATTTCTAACCAATGGTTCTTATATGTGTGCTCATTAGGTTTCCGAATAAGTTGACCCAAATATAGCGTACAATCCTAATAAAATAGAATTAAATAATTTAATTTATTATTCAACAATTGATTGATTTATATTTGAAAATCAAGTACAATGTTTAACAATTTGTCATGATCCTCCAAATATTAAGAAAGTCATAAATGGTTTGACTTAACATTTCAGTAACTATTTTCTCAATGTATTTATTATTCGTTCATCATGAATGTTACGATTTAGACATTATAACATGGAGTATGCTTACTTTGTTAAATCATGTTAGCTCTCAACACTATAGTAATTGAATATTTAAATAAGATTTAAAACTCTTTTTAAATCTTATTCTATATTGACCAAGGATTTCATAATCAATACTATTTGAGAATAGTTGAGATATTTTCTCTAATTCACTTAAGGTAATGAATCCTCTCTTGATTACTCAAATACTTTTATATAGTTTATGTTATACCTAATATTTGTCTTTATGTTACCCTTGATTAAGACAAAATGTAATCAGTATCAAAGCATTACACTTCATATATAAGATAACTTTGTGATTTTAAGTTTAAATATCACTTACACAACCATCACTTGAGCTTTTTTATAGACACATGTGATCTTTTTATATGAAATTTTTATGCAACTAAGTTCAATATGCATGTCATCTGAAAAGCGCCTGCATATTAGTTTTAGATGTCCCTCGTACCTCAATTTATAAGAGCAGTTGTTTCATTTTATAAAAGAATAAACATAATATGAATCAGTATTAACAACTCTAATTACTATTTAATCGTAATAGAATATTGACTAGAAATATTTATGAACAATGTTTTGATGTAATAAAAATTTTATAATTATAACAACTTTATAATTTTATATGCAAATGTTTTTTTTTATAGACTTTATTTTTATTCTAGATTCATTAATTAAATATAATTAAATATAAAAAATTATTAATAATAAATAAAATTTACACGGATAAAATTAATATTACATTAACTAACCAATTATCTATATAGCATATTAATTAACGGTAATAACACGTTTCATCATGAAGGGGTTTGTCCTTCATGACGTATATCATTATGAGAATGTTTAATCTTCCTGACCATGCAAACTGAATTTTATATGAACATAACTAATAATAATAATAATTTACAAAAAAAAAAGACAATTACACTGTAAAAGTTTAATGTAGTGTTCGATTATGCTTACAGGATGAAAACTTTATTATTATTATTATTATATATTAAATAAATTAAAAGAAAATTACCATGCTCTCTCTCATAGTTTATTGTAAACGGTGTTGTTTAATGAACAATGATTTTTTATTTTTCATTTTGATCATTAAACCTTTTTATTTTAAGTTTGTGATATTTTATGTGTTGAGATTTTTTTCTCTTTGCATATTCTTGAGAATTTGAAATGTTTTATAAAATTTTAAAATTTAATTAAAGGTCAATTTAATTAAATAAGATTTAGATTTGTAGTAAAAAAAACAATTAAAAGAAGGAATAAAATAAAAACAACAGGGCCTTTTCAAATTCAGGCGATATGGTATTTTTTGTCCAACAATTCTCCATTTACTTATTTTTTATCTCTTTACTTTTAGGATTTTATGTTTAGATTCTAAAATTTTTTAACATTTAAATCTATGAATTTAAGAGAGGAGAGATAAAGCAGCTGTAAAACGAAAAAGTAATTGGTTTGTCATATTCTAGCAATATAAAAAAATTGATATTAGTGTTAATAAATTCTCAGTACCACCAAGGTGTTTTGGTATTTTGATATGTTCGATTCTCATCGCCAGCCATGATCACAACAATCTTTGGCTCAAAATCCACTTGCGTTGCATCTGATTCAGCCTCAGTTCCTGATGATGAATTAGGCAAAGATTTTCTATAAGAGAAGGCAAGAATTATCAAAGCTACAGTAACAAGGCCCAGCATAAATTGCTAGACCAACAAAGAGGTAAGCAGCAAGTGAATTCCACTGCCAGAATGATCCAATGAGCACCACCACCTACAATAATTGAGTTGGTAACGGGCCTCATTTCCAATAAGTACTACTACTCCCTCTCCTCTCTCTTTCTATCCCTCTTGTTTTGTTTTTTGACAAGTGCAGTGTAATGAGGTTGATGAACAAGGGCCTGGATTAGAACAAAGAAGTTGCTTTTGTTTAGTTACAAAGAAGCCATTGGTTTTGTAAAGAAAAAAGATTGATTCTTTCTTGCTGTGCACTAATTCTGCCACTGTTGTCTCAGACCCAATTTCCTCAGAAGTTCAAGAAGGCAATGATTCAACTGCTTGCGTCTCCAAGCAGCTACGTCCACTAACAAAATTCAGCAACCTTATAAAAGATAAAAAAAAAATCCATGAGAGAGATGCCTGGCTAGCTAGATTCCCTTTCTAGCCAAAGATATGACTAAGTCAAGGAAACATTTCATTGAGGGGGTTGGTACTTTATGAAGGAATATCTTTCTGAGAATGTTTAATCTGCTTGACGGTGCAGAAGGTGAAACCATGGCCATATATGTGATATATTATTCAAATATGAGATGAGGCAGATATAAGACTTGTCCGGTGTGTGAAGAAGCTGAGCCAGATTACAATTGTGTTAATTTGTTCTAAACATTAAAACAATTATGTTTTTTATTCACAATCTAATTTAAATTAAAATTTGATTTTTCTAACCCCTATAATTTTAGTTAAAAATTACATATACTCCCTCTACTTTTATATATTTTCAAATCAATTCCTTTTTTAAATCTGCTCAACCCTTCATTTCTAATTAAACGAAGTTTTGGATCATGTTTAAATTCCAGCATATCATATGGAATTCATTTGGACATTGATTTTGTAGGAAAGTTTGATGCTTGGGCTTAAATTGCCTTTTAAATGCAGGATACAAGGTTCATAAAGGGCTTGATTTACCCAAATGTAGATAACACAGACACCAGCAGTTACCATCAATCAATCAAAGTGTAAAGCATAGCGTAGCTCACAACTGTTTCATTGCAATATTGGACAAAATGGGCAATTAGCAGATAAAATGAAAAGAAATGCAGAATTAACAGAACAACAACAATTTTTTTTTTTTTTTGAAATGGCACATTGGTTGTAAACTGCAATAATTAATCAAATATCATGCTTCTAAACAATGATAAATTTTTAATTGAAGTCATGGTTCTAAACAACTATATCAATTAAATTTCAATTTCATTAAAAAAAACAATCTAATCAACCGATTCATAATAGTCAGTAAACTAGTTGAGTAGTTGACACTAAAAAACAGAGGTAAACTACTGTGTGAACAATAAATTCATGAGATTATAATTGGAGTAATTGTTTTAGTGTACAAAATATATATTTTGACTTATAAAACATATTTAGAAGAAAAGGTTAACAAAATCATAGTTTTTTGTATGAACCGGTCAACCATTTCACAAAATAGGATCAATCAGCCAAATGGTTGAGCTAGAGGATTGATAATGAGGCTACTATCATTCCCAGCTCACTAGACCCATATGTATTTAGGCTTAACATGGAGTTGAACCCAAAAATATAAAGCTTAGGAGCAAGCCACACTCATGTCACCTGAACTTGGCATTCTGTCTAGCCTCATAACAATAGTGGTTTTTCAATACACAAACATTAATACGAATAGTGGTTGTGTTATCACAACATATTTGATAATGGCAATAAAGAAACATAACAAAGTGTATTTTTTTAATCTATAAATAGATTATTTGAAACTTTAAACAACTTGTTCACGATGTTTAGATGTTCACTTGTTAATTAATGATTTTAATTCATGCTTATCTAAAATAAATATGAAATACATATTATCTAAGACAACATTAAAATCAACATGATAATTAGCTAAAACAATATTACAGAAGTAATAAAAATAAAAATAACTCATAACTAAGAAATAACACAACATAATAATATATCCAACTCTATCTTTGTCTTATACAATGACAAGTGGATGGGTCGGCTTCATCAGTAGCACGACTTTCACCTGTTTATGTGGTCTTATCCTCAGAGATAATACCATCTAGGCTTAATGTATCTCCTAACAAGTCAAGTGTAGTATGATATGTCTTGAACTAAGAAGATGCATAAGAACGAGCAAGTCCATCATTATCATTGAGATTAGAAAGATTAGCCGCAGCATGTCGACCATCATGTAACAATTACAAACCTAATATTAAGCAAATAGAAATTATTAATCCATAAATAAAATGAAACGACTTTGTCCAAGCTTATAAAAAGTAATAAATACTTACACCATTTTGAATTCAACGTGCATGTGGCTTATACTCCATATCCTCGCATGAAAGAACCTGCTCTGGGTTTGGTGTAATGATTCATCGTGTTATACTCAAGTACTAGCCCATGTATTCCACCTCAAAAATTACAAGATGCACATTTCTAAAAATAAAATTTCTTTATGCATCTCACATCAATATATACTAGAGACGATAGATCATCCAATTATAATCAATGTTCCTACTCGAACGACTAATACAATGCAATTGATCGCTCGTATCTATGTTAGATAGAATGTGTTGTTTAAAGCCAAATTATCATGTTACACGCTTATCTCAACAAGCTTGAAAAATATGAGGGGGACAATTGGTATCCATAAGTCTATGACCAATATGCATATAATAGGAGCATCTGACATATTATCTTCTTAATAAAGATTCCACACAACCTTTTAAAATATCAACAATGCAATTAATTTTCATAATTTATCAACATCAACCTATGCAATTATTTCCCAACATTGTTTAATAACAAAAAAAAAATTAATTAACAATACAATTATTTCTCATCATTATTTCTAATCAAGAATACAATTCTTTCTCATCATTTACCAACATCAATTTATGCAATTATTTCCCAACACTTGTCAATATCAAGAATTTTTAACATCAACAATGCAATTATTTATCATCATTTACTAACATCAACCTATGCAATTATTTCCTAACATTTTTCATTATAAACAAATTTCAACAACGTCAAAAATTATTTCTAACCACTTATCAACATCAATGCAAATAATTATTTATCATCATTTATCAACATCAACCTACAATTATTTCCCAAAATGTTTCAATATCAAAAAATTTCAACATCAACGCAAGTAATTATTTCTCATTATTTACCATCATCAACTCAAACAATTATTTCTCATCACTTAACAATATAAACCAATGTTATTACTTCTCAATATTTTCTAACATCAAAAAATTATCTCATCATTTTTCAACATCAATTTTAACATCAACATTGTAATTTATTATAACGTACCTGATTTGACTATTGTCTATCTAACTCGCTACGATAAAATGACAAAATATTGGTTGAATTATTTTCAAAGTATATCTTCTCACACCATTTGCTAATAAATAAGCAATGAAACTTATTAAATAAGGTTTTCATAAAAATATTCTTAATCTAAATAACATAATTTGTATTATCAATAACATATTTCTTGTATCCTAAAGAAAGTTGCAACTCAACCTCCAAAACCTAAATAAACATAACAAGTTTAGACTTAATTTATTGCTGCCCCAAGCATAAGTAAATGCTTCCATGATTATACCTTTATGTACAAAAAACATACAATAATTAGTAACCAACTCAAATATAAAAAAAAACATAATATGAAAATAGAAAAAAAAAACTCTATACATTTATTTTACTTGTAAAAGCAATAAACATCCTCCAACATGCTTTGCTTTTTTCAAACTAGCTTGACAAAAATGCCTATAGAAACATGTTAGGATGCCTAAACCCCAACTATATCGTGGAATGGATTGAAGTTCTTAAGCAGTAGTGGGTAGAACAAAGGCACATGCATGCCACTAAGATTCATGAAAAGTATACTTTCAAACATATAAAATATGTACATTCTAGCATAACTGCACAATAGAATTTCGAATTCAAACCAAATATAGATAAATCAACATGTTAATTGTATTATTAATCCATTTTAACATACCATTGTAAAATCTTATCATCATTGGGTAATTTAGAAAACTTTTCTCAAAGTCATTTTCTACATAAAGCATTCCCCTTCAACATTTTAAGAGGGGTACTTGTCTAAATATATGCTCGTATAAAGTGACCTTATTCTAGACACGTACAACAGTAAATGCTTATCGTTCTATAAGTAAGCCAAGCAGAATAACAATGTCCTTTAATGTAAGACTCATCTCCCTTTTATGAAGGTGGAATGTGTGAGTCTCCCATCTTTATCACTCAATAGGTGTCGTAAGTAAGTAATGACCCATCATTATATTCTAAAGACATGTAATATAATAAAAAGCTACTTGCATGATGCATAGGATCATAGGATCTAAAAGTAATATTAAATTATAAAATTTGTAATACATTTCATCAAAATCCAATGTTTGATGTATTAACATGAAGTATAAGATAATTAGCATAATATTTGTCGCACCCGACATCGCGGCGGCCTTAAAAAAATAACTCTTGATTAGGAAAAAAGAACAGATTTCTGGCATCTTGTTATTTTAGGAAAAAGATCTTGTTTAAGGAGTCGCCACCCAGTATTATGGTCACAAGGAACCCTAACTGGTCAACAAAGATTCTATGGTTCGGGACTGGTTACGTAAAAGGGAAGATATTATCACCCCTTAAACGTCATGCCTGAGGCAGCTACATTGCTAGTTTCGTCTTAAATTATTAAATGTTTATTAGTTTACGCTATGATAATTTACTTATAATATTCCTGACTCTGGCGCTAGTGAATATTCAACTACGGATACTTCCAACTCTGGCGTTGGTAAATATTATGTAGCTATAAAATAAATTAGATCAATATTTTTCTATTCCCGACTCTAGCGCCAGTGAATAAATAAATAAAAATAAATTTATTTTTATGCATGCACATATTTTTTATTTTTCATAAAATACAACGAATAAAAATAATATAAATTTAAACCGGTATTTTTATTCCTGACTCTGGCGTCAGTGAATAAACCAATAAATTTACATTATTTTTATTCATGCGTACACATTTTTTAATTTTTTAATTTTTTTCTACCCTTTTTGTTTTTCTTTTTATTTTTTTTGGG
>Ga0325405_1008304_pt1 | contig 10336 bp, 8 predicted proteins | sample PopdelMetagenome_21_FD_205663 | JGI IMG/M metagenome (GOLD analysis project Ga0325405, IMG submission 205663) | Populus deltoides microbial communities from Bellville, Georgia, United States - Xylem-Control-R2 | ecosystem: Host-associated > Plants > Phyllosphere > Stem > Wood/Secondary xylem...
AAAAGATGTCATGTAAGTGTGTGTTGGACAGCAGGTTGCGTAAACTTATAAATGCATGTTTGATTGGTAAATTGATTGACAAGATAGCAATAAAAAGTAACTAAAAAGCTTGGTTTACTTTGCTAACTAAACTAAGATTCTAAAGTGAATATAATCAAAGACACTTAACTAAGATGCATTATCATAGTAATTAGGAGAGGGGTGTGACATACAGCTTCCTTTTGGTCTTGACTCTTTATTTTGCTCTGCCAGAAACTGTGAAGGTGGTGCCCTTCAGGATGCTTAAATTTTTTTTACCTTTTGTTTTTTGACACGGTTACTAGGCTAAACAAGGAGAGTATCCCGCTCCCTCACCTGAGCCTCCCATTCTAGGTGTGATTGGAACCCTTTCAAATTCTAATCACTGGGCCATAAAGTTTTACAAGCTAAGATTTAGGTACTAGGTCCCAAATAAGAGCCCTTTTTGGACCATCGATTGCCTATAGTTTTGGCCTTTAAACCTTGAAGTGGGAGCTTGATTTTAGTAACTTAGCAAGATCAATAAGCATATTTCTATTTTTCTGTATATTTTACTTGGTAGTGCTTTGTTGTCAATTGATTTCATTTTTGAGGTTACTTATTTTTGTTGTTCAACTATGGCTTCTTGTTTTCAATTCGTAAACAAGAATTGCTCACATGTTCACCTCAGATAGAGCCTTTTGTTCAAACTATGTGCAATGTCCAAATTCAGAAGTATGTTTAGCAGTGCAATCAAACTTGTGTTTGTAATAAGCTTTTTCAACTTGCAGACTGTTGATCTTAGGAGTTCTGAAGTTCCAAGCATACAGAACTTACAGGTAAAACAAGAAAGATTGCAGAAGAAAATTGTTACTCTTTTAAGTTCTCTATTTATTTTTTAGGTCACAGTGGGATTTTTTCCTTTCACCAGGCATGTAATATGTCCTACCAAGCTGCATTACCTGAGATTCAAAAGCTTCTGAGAGCTGCGTGTGAGACACACAGATTGCCCTTAGCTCAAACTTGGGTCCCATGTACCCAACAAGGCAAGGGAGGATGCCGGCATTCCAACGAGAATTACTATCGATGTGTTTCTACTGTGGATGATGCTTGCTGTGTAGCTGATTCTGCTATCCAGGGTTTTCAAGAGGCGTGCTCAGAGCATCACTTGCTAAAGGGTCAAGGAGTTGTTGGGCAAGCCTTTATGACTAACCAACCCTGCTTCTCAGGTGACGTAACTTCATATGGCAAGACTGAGTATCCTCTTTCTCACCATGCAAGGATGTTTGGACTGTGTGCTGCTGTTGCAATTCGCTTGCGAAGCATTTACATTGGTACAACAGACTTTGTCCTGGAGTTCTTCCTGCCTGTCAATTGCAGGGATCCTCAAGAGCAGAAGAAGATGCTTAATTCACTGTCTGCCATTATACAGCATGTTAGCCAGACCTTACGGGTAGTAACAGACAAAGAACTAGTGGAGGAAACTGATTTGCCATTTAGTGAAGTGTTAGTACCTTCGGATGGTAGATCTAGTGGAGAAGAGACGTCAACAGTTAAACAGTCTTGTTCAGAAAGGCATAGTAGAGATAATTCACCCTGGACTGCCTGTCTCTCAGAGGTCCAACCAAGTGGAAGTAACATCTCTTTATCTCAAAAAGACAAACAAAAGGTAATGTTGCGTGAAAAATCCAATGAGAACAGGGAAAATCAAGAAGATTATAGCCTTAGAGAGAGTATTAAATGTGGCAGAGATTCTACTTCTGCTGAAGGTAGCTTTTCAAGTGCTGGCACATCTAAAACAGGAGAAAAAAGACGTGCCAAAGCAGAAAAAACAATCACCTTGCAAGTTCTTCGGCAATATTTTGCTGGCAGCTTAAAGGATGCTGCGAAGAGTATTGGTGGTAAGCTTTATTCCATTATAGAATATTTTATTTTCTTATTTACAGTAAATGTCTCTTAGTTTTCACCTTTTATGTGACTGGTGTGCCACCAAGTAATTTGCATTTGTCCGCCCTTCATTTGCATTGTTGCATGTATGACAATACTCTGGAACAAAATTCCCTCCCCCATACAGTACTGATGACACATTTGTTAATACCCTCTAGCTTTGCAGAGTTGAATTTGTCTTTGTTTTAACATCTTATCTGCTTTTTCCACAAATTTCAGTTTGCCCCACTACGTTGAAAAGAATATGCAGGCAACATGGAATTAACCGCTGGCCTTCTCGAAAAATCAAGAAGGTTGGTCACTCCTTAAAGAAACTCCAACGTGTTATCGACTCAGTTGAAGGTGCCTCTGGCACTGTTCAGATTGATTCCTTTTATAAAAAATTCCCTGAGCTTGCCTCGCCAACTTTGTCCAGAACTAGTCCACTATCAACTTTAAAGTCAAGCAGTCATCCGAAACCATCAGGCATGCAGCCTGAAGGTGGTACTTTCAGCTCCCAAGTTACTGCACCAAAATCACCTTCACCCTCATGTAGTCTGAGTTCCAGTTCAAGCCATAGCTGTTCCAGTGGGGCAATTGCTGCTAGTGAAGATCCTGTGTCTGGAGAAAACTCAGGCAATGGTGTTTTGAAGATGGTCCGAAGCAATGTGGAGCTCCATGCATCAAGTCCAGGAGAACAGGAGAGAATGCCAAGATCCCAGAGTCATAAAACTCTTGCGGAACTGGGGAGCATTCCGCCCTTATCTAGAGATAGCAGCCGGTTATCTCAAGAAACGGATGCTCACAGATTGAAAGTCACGTATGGAAATGAGATAATTCGGCTCCGCATGTCAAACAAATGGGGATTCAAAGATCTATTGCAAGAGATCGTCAGACGGTTTAACATAGATGACATACATAGATTTGATCTGAAGTACTTGGATGATGATTCTGAGTGGGTCTTGTTGACATGTGATGATGATTTGGAGGAGTGTATTGCTATATGCGGTTCATCTGATAACCAGACAATTAAACTCTTGCTCGAAGTTTCTCCTCGTCCTTTAGGGAGGTCTTCACACAGCAGTGGGCTGTCTTGATCTTTTCAATCCTCCATGTAGTCCATGGCATTGCCATTCGATGTTAAATTCTTTCTGATAGACATGAGATTTGAGCATGATAGATCAGAACGATTCCACAAACAGGAATACGAAGTTCTTCATGCAATGAAATTAGAGGAAGCCTGTGTTTTTGCTAGGGTTGGGAGTTTCATGCATGACCTGGTTGGGAGCCTTTGTAAGAGAAGTTGATGAACTCGCGTATGTTTTCAGATATTCTCTTCAGTATATCAGATGTCCCCTGTTCCTCGTCAGAAATGTACTATTCTTCTTCCTCACCAGAACTAAATCTCCGGGGTGTGTTCTTATCATAATTATTGTTTTAAAACCTAGACTGACTTTGATTATTTTAAAATCCGGATTGGCTTGGGCATGGTTGACCCAAGACTGGATCAATCTGAATCAAAGAAGAAAAAAATATTTTTTTTCTTCTTTGATTCAGATTGATCCAGTCTTGGGTAATTCTCCTATCCGTAACCCAAGTCTTGTTGCAATCCAAGGTATATTATGAAAAATATTTCTTGTGGATTTCTCTCCCTTTTTTACCTACTTTTAACCCAGAAATCTGGTTTTTATTCCAAGGCCAAGAAGGCATTAGCCCAAATGAAGTACAAGCCATTGGAATCAACAGCCGAAGTGTGCTGGAAAAGAAAACAGGCAAATCTGGCAACCTTGCAGCTGAATGATTTTTTTCCTTTTGGAAAAACACACCGTACTTTACATATTTCAGGATTGCCATTTGAGCATTTTTGCTTCACTAATTCTGTACTTAACTTAGTATCTCGAAGAAAAGAAAAAAGAAAATATTGATTAGCCTGCCAAAAAGAACTATGATACAGCAATACTGCTTCTCAAGGCCGCAAGGAAACCGATGGCCGGTCTTCTTGTTTCTCGACAAGTTTACACCTTGAAGGTGGGCCAAACATGCTCAACACAACCTGCAAACAGTTGATCCGCACAATGTTTTCAATATGATTCGGTGAGAAAAGGAGATGAAATTTTACAAATTGATCTATATTGAAGGCAAAATAAAAAACCTCAGCTTCCCCTGAAGTTTGGTTCCTAAGAGTTGAGACAACATTTTACTGATTGATGTATTTGTTTTCCCTCTAAATATGGAGATTGCTACTAAACCACTAAATCCAAGATATGATGATGTGTTTGCTACATTCTTCTTGCCACTGACATTTACCACCAGCATCAATTTCATGATTGATCCAGAATAGAAGCTAAATGGTAACGTTTAAGTGGAAGGAGAGATTTTGGAAAGCTCGATAAACTTACCGGTAAGAACACCAACCCATGTAAGAAACCAAGGAGGACCAGTGCAAGGTACATTTGGAAGTAATAAACCTGCAGAACACGAGAGGACGATGGTAAATAAACTGAAAAAAATATTGCCTCATTTGATGGGTATTCGAGTGGAGAAACACTAACCACAAAAACTTCTGTTCTTGAGAAGCAAAGAACAATCACGCCAACTAGTTTTGTTAATGTGATGCCACTGCAAAATTACATTACAGACAATTTTTCAACAAGATAATTGCAATTAATACAGAATTCCACATGGAAATAAAGGTACGTGCTTTGAGCTCAAAATCACATCTGCAGTGATGTATGCATTGAAGGGGTGCAAAAGACATGTGTTTTTATATTTCCCTTTCTTGCCTTTCTATTTTTAATTTAGTTCTTTCATGGTGTATCTCATGGAAAAAGGGTGACAGCATCAAACTTATTTAAAATAATGTGAATTACACATGTTTTCTTATAAAATCAAAAGATCATCAAAAATTGATATAAAAAAAAAAATCAACCACGCCAATATTAAACCGTAATATCATTTACAATATGATAAAATTGATCAAAAGTCAAGTCCTGTTTTCTTTTCTTTTTTTTACTTTTTGATGATTCTTAGGTGATTTTTTAGGAAAACAAGTGGCTTGCATGTGATAATTAATAGCTAAGATGAACAGAGTCTAATATAAAGGGGGTGTCAATCAAAATATCCTATAATTTGTATCGACAGAGTGAGTTGCCCAGAGGTCTCAGCAATCTAGTCCATGACATGAGCCACAGAAAAAAAGAAGGAACCTGAAGACAGAAGCTCCCATTGTACCCAGAGCATCCCTGACTCTTTGGTCTCTGTCGCCACTACTCACCTGTTTAAGAAAAGAATAAGAACATGCAGCCAAAGGAAAAGGTATAGTATTGCACCAATAATAACCTTAGAGCTGAAAGATTAAAGTTCCCAGATTCAGAAGGAAAACCATTTCTCTAGTTGCATTAGTAATCAACTATTAGTAAATTAAATCAAAGTATCTGAATCCAGAAAAATATTGAGATGCATTATAATATAAAGAGAATGAACTTGAAGTTCCATTGGAGGAACAGAATTGGCAGTGACTTATCAGAAGAAAGTAGAGAAGATATATAAAGAAAATGGAGAATGATGTGATGCTAACCGAGAAAGCATGTGTTAAATGTACACAGAACTCAACACCAATGCCCACTGACATGACAAGGTTGACAACAGAGACTGCATTCAGTTGAATGTTCAGAATTGCCATCACGCCCTGTGGGAGTTTAATCTTGTAAGCAGAGGGATTATAGTATGGGCAGAACAGGTTATTTGTTACAAATAAAATGAAAAATACATAGATATTGATAAAGGAAGCAGAGTTACCATGAGATCCACGACTATCATTGCCAACACCAGCAAAATGATAGCAGAACTCCATAAACTACATTTCAAAGAAAGTTAAGAAACAAAGCAATCATGAAGTCATTCTCCAATACAGCAGTTCAGTTCATTTGGGAAGAACCGAACACTGAAGCCAGTATTTTTTGGTGAAGGAAAAGGAGAATATTGGCAAATAGAACACCTACCTGCAAGTGATGACCAAGCAAACAACAAATACCGCTCCTGGTACATCACCAAATAAAACCAACCAGTAAAGGTTTTATGGAAGGGAAAATGACCAGTTATGTTAAACGAAAAAGTTCATTTGGAGAACAATTAACAATAAAGGTTGACAGTGCACATTTGCATTGGTAAATTTTTTACTCAGACCACAGTGAGATATCATTAAATGATTAATGATATAGACACAAGCAGTACAAATCGACAAAACAATATCTTCAGTTTTGAAAGGCCTGAATTTACAAGTATTGAAGAACATGTTAATAAAAGCTTAGCTTCTTAGCTTCTCAGTGAAAAAAAGAAGCAATTCATGAAAAAAAAAAAAGACAGCTTTATCATCAAGAACACAAGACAATGAGATGAAAAAAACCCAAGCACATAATCCATGAACTCCACAGAAAATAAGATGTCAGTTCAAGTTCTGAATTTCTAAGGGTTACTGACCAATTGCTATGGCGAGGTTGATCAATGCAGTCCTCCATATATCAAGGTATTGTTCAAAAAACATATAAAATACAGAGTATGGGAAGATCTCCATCTGCACAGGATAACAAACGACATTTAAGAGACAGCCTTTCTAGCGTACAGCCAACTATGGGCCGTGCCGTCTGCAAACAACAGTGAACATGGGATGAACAGGTAAAACTATTCTTCTTTAATGTTAAGGTAGGAGGTCGTAAATAAATTCATAAAGAATCAGTCCTTTTATGAGCAGGGCTAGTATCATACTGAAGTAGCAACAAGAGTTGGCTTCCTAGCATAGGGGTAAGACAAGACTAGAAAATCTGACCATGATAATTTATTTAAAAAAGATAACATCAGTCTGACCATGCAGTAATCACTATAACTGATTTTTTACCTTTAAAGAATCAGAAGCCCTTGAACTGAACTCTCGAGCAGCCCTCATTGAATTGACATAGTCAATCTAAAATAGATGTTAATGTTTTCATACAGAAACAAGAAACATATCACATTGAGCAAATTTTAACATTAGAAAATACTACCTACCTGCTTGTTAAGAGGTGTATGATACGTGCGGAAGGATGATGCTTGAATAACACCATTCTCATAGCCTGAAAAGGAGAGGGGGGCTGAGAAGTTTATAGCAATCAAAAAACAAGCCACCATATGGCATGCAGACAAACTATTTTAAAGCATGCATATGTGAGCGTGACTTTCCCTAAGATTTATCAAACTGGATTGAAAGAACAAATGTCCAACTCAGCAAACCTTGTAGATCTATACTGCTAGTGTAAGCACCATGGCCACCTTTGGCACAGTCAGCAGAGGGCAAAGCATTGAGGAACCATGGGAGTTTCTCCTTGAACTGAGATGTAGATGGACGATCACTATTCAAATCCGAGTGACGGAAGCACTGAAAAATTCCAAATGTTAGTAATTGATCCAGCTACAAATAAGAAATGATAGATGCTACTGCCTTGATATAAATGACAGTCAAGCACAAAACATTTCAAAGGAAAATGGGCAGCAAATTGTTTCATAAAATTTCAAGAAGAAAAGAATGAGGATTACAGTAGTACAATCTTTGCATAGCCCACCAAGACCACATGAACCTGTATCAGATGAACAACAAGGAGACTGGGCAAAACAGGGAAAAGGAAGTCAGCTTCAGCATTATTAATGAGAATAAATAATGACACCAATGGGAAGCAATAGAAATAAGAGCAGAAAATGAAAAGGTAGGTTATCATCACAATATCCCCATAATTACCATGGATGCTCATGCTGGTAATCAGTTGCTATAATCACCAACAGGAGCTGGCAATTGGTCTCATTTTGAACTCTGGGGGTGTCATTACCAGTTTAATTAAGTCCGCAGTTTTAATTTGATCTACCATTTACTAGACTTTCACTTTAATTTTAAGCCATTGCATAAGGAGAATATAACACAATGATCGTATGAACTGCAGGCAGGAGCAGCCATGTGACCATAATAGTAGGGCCAGTTTAATTAAGTCCACAGTTTTAATTTGATCTACCATTTACTAGACTTTCACTTTAATTTTAAGCCATCGCATAAGGAGAATATTACACAATGATCGTATGAACTGCATAGGCAGGAGCAGCCATGTGACCATAATAGTAGGGCCAAATGTGCACAAAATCCCATGCCAGAATAAACGCCAGCTTTTATTAAAGATTAGAAAACGACCTGATCATCAGGGGGGCAATAAGTCCCATTTGTGAACTTCCTACAGCAGCCGAAAGCTTCTGGAGATATCCATACAAGAAAATCATCAAGCCATGAAGCAGCTGGCATAGCTATATAGCTAGATTCTGGTGTTAAGGATGCTCTTGCAATCTGCAGAAGCAAGGCGACAAAAGATTCTTGTCAAAGGAAAAACAACTATTCCAATAATTAATGCCCATAAGGAGTAAATAACAGAGTGATGTTCATTAGATTAGAAAGATTTGCCTCATTTAAAAGAGAGTTTGAATCACATTGGCTGATGGAGCACAGCTGATTTGTCTGACTTGATTCTGAGCTGTGGAGTGCAGTAGCATCAGTTGAAGATCTAAGCAATGAAAGGAATATGCAAAAAAGAAGCACTGCAATTACCTATAGTTGTAGTTCTTAACTACAAAATATAGTGGTGGACCAATTCTGAGATACTCTGAGACATTATTAAAATAGCCCTGCAGGAAAAAAAGCTTGCATGATAAACTCCCCAGCCAATAGAACACCATATCCATATATACATAGCAAGTTGTAAACCAGTATCAAGAAATTGAACCTGAAGATACGAGTCCCGTGGAAGTACAATTTTTTGTTCTAAACCAGGTTGAACTCGAGTGGATAATGCCTATATGATCCATATATATGACAAGTTAGAGTACGACATGTAACAGGCACCTACAGAAGTATGAATATGTAAGAGTGATATCGAGCATCTCACTATGCTGGACAATGTGAAAGCAGCAAAGATGGCAATGACTACTATCTTAACTCCCCAAAGACTGAGTATGGGTGCGTGGATCTCCTAATAATGACAAGAATTTCAATTTGATTAGTGAATAATGCTCAGCAGAAACACACTCTTTCTTCTATAAAGAAAAGAAGCACCTCATCAGGTATAAAACTCTCAAGAATCTTAAACAAGAGTACCATGAATCTAAATCAGAATCACAGGTGCATATGATGCAGTTGCAAACATATAGCATAACCATATTAGCATTTGAAAAGATATAATTTCTCTGAAAAATTCATTAATACAAATCAGCACCTTCATATAGCGAGCCAGCAATCCAGGTCTTCTCCCACCAATTCCTAAACATTCACATTGCATTTTTCAACAAGAGACCACCTCAAGTTTACATTAAGGAACAAAATAAAGCAGTTGACAAAACCAAGTGGCAAATGAGGTAATCCATCAAGTCAAATATGAGTTATAAACAACCTCCTAACACTACCTTTATCAGAGTCTGCAGATGAAGATGAAATTTTCCGACATGGAATGCAATCAATTCTCTTATCCTCAGCTCGCAAAAAATCAAAAACTATGAAAGCTACAAAAGCAGTAACTTGCAGAAGAAAGTCCAAAAGAACAGCAAGTGCTGCAAAAGAGGCATGGCATAAAATGGTGTTACAGTCTTGAAAAGAAGAGTTGAAATTAAAAAATTTTAAAAAAAAATAACTTGTGTATAAGAAAAGGGATTAAATTATCTGACCAGCGAACATAGAGAACACACGACATGCTGGCATAGGAATGAAACTTCCAACTGCAAATGCTAAAACCTCAGATAGACTAGCAAGTGTGATGGATGGTCCAACTTCCACAAGAGCATTGCTTATCCGTCCCTCTAGCGGCAACTCCATTGGTTGCCTCTTGACAGCATGCACCAATATGCACATGTTATCCACCCCAACCTGATATGACAGAGTTAATTATATAAGCTATAGCAATACTTTATGAAAAAACTAGTCAAAATTAGCTTTGGAAATTAACCTAGATTAAATAGAAGAATATTTTATCTAATACTAACATTCAAATTAAAAAAGTTTTTTGAAATAAATAAATATAATATTTACTAAGAGCCTCAAGACAAGTATAATGGTCGGTCAGCATGCAAGAAAGGTTATATGCATGAAACATTTGAAGAATTCTCCAAAGAGTTATGCTAAATCTCAAGAGATAAATTTATGCAACAGTGACACAAATAGTCAATCGATAGATGACTTTATAGTTTCATGTTATTACAAATCATGCCTTTGCATTTTGCAAGCATTTGTGTCACTTTCTTTTTTATCCAGCTCTAGTTAGCCCAAGTCAACTGCTGAGTTGAGCAGGTGGAATGGCAACTAGTCCTTTCTTTTTTATCCATGAACCATTTCAACAAAAGATATATGTAGTCTAGG
>Ga0325405_1008307_pt1 | contig 10334 bp, 4 predicted proteins | sample PopdelMetagenome_21_FD_205663 | JGI IMG/M metagenome (GOLD analysis project Ga0325405, IMG submission 205663) | Populus deltoides microbial communities from Bellville, Georgia, United States - Xylem-Control-R2 | ecosystem: Host-associated > Plants > Phyllosphere > Stem > Wood/Secondary xylem...
GGACAAGACCTGATGTATTGCTCAAAGTAAAAGAAGAGATAACAAGACAGTGGGATGCAGGTTTCTTGGAGGTAGTAGAATATTCTGAATGGGTGTCTAACATTGTGGCGGTTCCCAAGAAGGACAACAAAATCAGGGTATGTGTGGATTTTCAGGATTTGAATAGAGCAAGCCCAAAGGATGACTTCCCGTTACCTCATATAGACGTGTTGGTAGACAATGCTGCTAAGAGTTCCACTTACTCTTTCATGGATGGTTTCTCCGGTTATAATCAGATCAAAATGGCTGAAGCAGATAAGAGAAAGACGACATTTATCACCCCATGGGGAACTTACTGTTATAAGGTAATGCCGTTTGGATTGAAAAATGCTGGGGCAACATACCAAAGGGCAATGGTAGCACTTTTTCATGATATGATGCACAAGGAAATTGAGGTCTACGTGGATGACATGATCGCAAAGTCCAAAGATGAAGAAAGCCATATCCCAACTCTGAGGAAATTGTTCGAGAGGTTGAGAAAATATCAGTTGAAATTGAATCCTGCAAAGTGTACATTCGGGGTGAAATCAGGCAAATTATTAGGATTTGTGGTGAGCAATAAAGACATAAAAGTGGACCTCGACAAAGTAAAAGCCATACAAGACATGCCCGCTCCAAAGATTGAAAGAGAAGTTCGAGGTTTTTTGGGGCGTTTGAACTATATTGCCCGGTTTATCTCACAACTTACAGTCACATGTGAACCAATTTTTCGATTACTCCGAAAGAAGAATCCTGGAACATGGGATGAAAATTGCCAAAAAGCTTTCAATAAGATCAAGCAATACTTACAAAAACCACCATTGTTGGTACCGCTCGTGCACGGAAGGCCACTCATCCTGTATTTAACTGTGACCGAATCAACTATAGGTTGTGTGTTGGGGCAACAGGATGAGTCAGGGAGAAAGGAGCAAGCCATCTACTATTTGAGTAAGAAGTTCACCGAGTGTGAATCCCGTTATAGTATGGTAGAGAAGTTATGTTGTAGTCTAGTGTGGAGTGCGAAGAGGTTGCGGCAATATATGTTATACTACACCACCTGGTTGATCTCAAGAATGGACCCACTAAAGTATATCTTTGAAAAGCCATACATGTCGAGTAGAATAGCCAGATGGCAAGTACTGCTGGCTGAGTATGACATCATCTACATGACAAGAAAATCAGTAAAAGGAAGCGCAATTGCTGATCATTTAGCCGATAATGCTATTGAGGATTATGAGCCTTTGAACTTTGACTTTCTTGATGAAGATGTGCTAGTAACGGAATAGGAAAAGAAGAGTGGTTGGTGGGCCATGTATTTTGACGACGCAGTAAATGTATCGGGCAACGGGGCAGGTGCTGTGATAATTTCCCTAGAAGAAAAGCAATATCCTATTTCAGTAAAGCTGCACTTTAGTTATACAAACAACACAGCTGAGTATGAATCTTGCATCCATGGATTGGAAGCTGCATTAGAGATGAAGGTAGGGAAATTAGAAGTATATGGAGACTCAATGCTAATAATCTGTCAGGTAAAAGGTGAATGACAGACAAGGGATGAAAAGTTGAGACCATACCAGGAATACCTCTCCAAATTGGCTGAAAGCTTTGATGAAATAGAATTTACTCATTTGGGGAGAGACAAAAATCAGTTTGCCGATGCGTTAGCTACCTTAGCTTCTATGGCTATAATTGATTGTGGTGCCAAAATTCAACCTATAAGCATCGCGATTAGAAATTCTCCCTCTCATTGTTGTTCAATAAAAGAAGAAACGGACAACGAACCATGGTACACAGATATAAAAAGATTCATCCAGCATCAAGAGTACCCGTCGGGAGCCTCGAAGATAGATAAAAGGACCTTGAGAAGAATGGCTATGGAATACTACATAGATGGAGAGATTTTGTATAAAAGGTCATTTGATGGGACTTTGCTGAGATGTCTAAGTGATCTGGAAGCCAACAAGGCCCTACAAGAAGTGCATGGTGGAATTTGTGCTACCCACACAAACGGACACATGATGGCTAGGCAATTGCAAAGAGCAGGTTACTTTTGGCTGACCATGGAGAAAGATTGCATAAATTTTGTCCGAAGGTGCCACAAATGTCAAGTGTATAGCGACAAAATCAAATCGCCGCCTACACCCTTATTTAACACGGTGTCTCCTTGGCCCTTTGCAATGTGGGGAATAGATGTGATTAGGCCTATTAATCCAAAAGCCAGTAACGGACATCGTTTTATCCTTGTAGCGATTGATTACTTTACCAAATGGGTAGAGGCCTGCTCGTATGCCCATGTGACTCAGAAAGTGGTCAAACGATTCATCGAGAAAGATCTAATATGTAGATACAGTGTACCCGAGAGAGTGGTGACTCATAATGCTCAAAAATTCAATGGAAAGATGATAGCGGAGCTATGCACAAAGTGGAAGATCAAGCATTCCAACTCGTCCCCTTACAGACCTAAGATGAACGACGCCGTAGAAGCTGCTAATAAAAATATAAAGAAGATTGTTCAGAAAATGGTGATTACTTACAAAGATTGGCATGACTGGCTTCCTTATGCTCTTCATGCGTATCAAATAGCAGTAAGGACCTCGACCGGGGCTACACCATACTCTTTAGTATATGGAGTGGAGGCAGTGGTACCATTGGAAGTAGAAATTCCATCTTTAAGAGTCCTCATGGAATCTGGACTCGAGGAGACTGAGTGGGTCAAGATACGATATGAGCAGCTAAATATGATCAGCGAGAGAAGGTTAGCAGCAATTTGTCACCACCAGTTGTATCAAAGAAGGATGGCCAAGGCATATGACCGAAAAGTTCGGCCAAGAGAGTTCAAAGAAGGAGATTTAGTATTGAGAAAAATTCTGTCACTACCAGGAGAAGATCGCAGTAAATGGGCGCCCAATTATGAAGGACCATATATAGTGAAGAAGGCATTTTCAGGAGGGGCGTTGATGCTAACAAGAATGGATGGGGAAGACGTAGTTAGGCCTGTAAACTCTGATTCTGTAAAAAAAATATTATCCATAATGTATAAGTCTTTATCAAATCAATAAATAAGATTGGGCCAATGATTTCTCTTTGCATATTTTTCATAAACGGTGCCTGCCAAAAAAAAAAAACAAAGAACCCAAAAATATACCCTTATAACCTCGCATGATCTCATAGACCTAATCGATCTCTTTCACCAAAATCAATTTCCCTATTGGAGTTTTAAAAAAGATTAATCTTGCATTTTGATTCTGAAAATAATTTGATGTTTGTTCCAAACCATATTTTTAACATTTTTACTTGTAGAATGACAAGTGAATCAAGCAACTCCATCATTGAGGTGACTAAATTATAAACAAAAAAAAAATTTGAATAAACACCTTTACCCTATGACTTTTGAACCATGTGTTTTTAAATGTATGAATAATGGTATGTAGTGAACTCGTTGCTCATGACCCATGAAATGCATCTTTGCAAAGACCAAACCATTATACTGGATGAGGTCAAAGTTTATTGATCTTAGCTGCTTGCGCTTGAAATGAGGAAAGGCCATCTTTGTTATCCCTTTCACGTTCTGAAATAAGTTCATCCCTTGCGATCCCTTTTTTAGCCTGAATAATTTTTTTTCATGAAAAAAATCCCGACTAGGATCACACCCCACACTAGGGGGCAAGAGAAAATTTCAATGAGAAAAGAGAAAAAGTCGTGAGAAAGTCAAAAAGGCATAAGAGCTCAAGAAACTCAAATGCTAGGGGGCATGCCCAAATCACTAGAAAAAGTGACATCCAAGATAAAGTGAGTATACCATAGCAAAGCAATAAAAAGAAGAGGCGGCAAATCAAAGAAGAGCGGCAAAATAAAATATGAATGACATCAAGAGTCAAACTATTGATAGTGATCCTCAGTCTTTGAAACCCTGAAACACTCTTCGAGCCTTATGTTCTTTCATAGCCAAAAACCATAGCCTACGTTGCGTGTTTATAGAAGTCCTTTCTAATCAAGCAAGCAAGCAACCTGGAACAATAAACAATGCTCTCAAAATGCAAAGAATATTTTTTTCATAAGATTCATGACATCAAGAATAAACTACTCATTATTATTCATGCTGATAAAAATGAATGTTAAAAAAGAGACAAGTTTTTTTTTCTCAAACAAAACCTCGAGCTTTTTCTCGAGCCCTTCACTTTGAAAACCTATAAAAATAAAAGGTCATCTCATGAGGCATTTTCATCGAAAACCTCATTGCCAAATACAAGAGCAAATAATCTCTTTTCCAAGAAAGAAAATAACCAAAGAGTTGCAAGATTTCAAAAGCAAATTTTTTTAGACTCACATCAAAATAATTTTTGTTTTCAAAATGCAAGATCAAGATTTATTCTAGACCTATACTCCTTCACCAAAATGAACAAAAAGAGAAATAAGAGAATGTTTTTTTTTAAAAAAAAACCATTATTTGTCTAAGTCGCTGGTAAAGCACACTTGGAGGCAATAACAAGTACAAGGGGGCAATATTGTATTTAATGAAAATCCATCTCTTCTAGAAAAAGAGAGGAACATTTCCTACAACAAGACAAGGGGGCATTTTGGTTTATGAAAAACCGTTTGATCCTTTTAGCAAGTGACACCGAATGTTTTTAGCAGTGAGACGAGGAGTAATGAATGATCCTCTCGAATTATTTGACGAGACAGAAAATCTCTAGCAAGCAAGTGGGTCACGATGAGCACCACAAAGGTTGAGTTGTGCAAACAAATCTGGAAATAGACTTACATGGGTCAACTCGAATGGGCTAGAAGCCAAGCGACAAATATGACCAAAATCAGAGGTAGCAAGTCCTCATCAGTCAAGCAACAAGAAGACAAAGAAGAAATGGGGGGCCTATATTTCAAATCAGGTAAAGATGCATGCATGTCATCTAAACTTTGAGAAATTGAACAATGAGTTTTGCAAATCTCATTAGAGAAAATTCCAACGGAATCTATCAAGTGAAAGGCCAACTTGAAATGGCCAGGATTGAAATTGCTTTTGAAAAATTTTCACTTGTGAGAATTTTTCAACCTGGGCAGGCCGCCCACAAGAATTAGGCCCTCTGAAAAATCTCTATGTTTTTCCACCTCCTTAAAATGCGCGTTCGAGCCTTTGATCATCATTTTTAGGGCGCTTTCAAGTCCTTATCTCCTTTCAAGTGCGCCTTCGAGCCCTTGACTATCCAAGGTATTGCGTTTCTTAACCCTACCTCCCTTTTCGAGAACACCTTCGAGCCTTACCTCCATTCAAATGCACCCTCGAGCCTTTGATCATCATTTTTAGGGCGCTTTCAAGCCCTCATTTCCTTTTCGAGCGCCTTTGAGCCCTCGCTTTCCTCTTGGAGTGCCTTTGAGCACTCGCTTTTCTCTTCGAGCGCGCCTTTGAGCCCTCGCTTCTCGCTTCTCGCTTCTCTCTTCGAGTGCGCCTTTGAGCCCTCGCTTCTCTTCGAGCGCGCCTTTGAGCCCTCGCTTTCCTCTTCAAGCGCGCCTTTGAGCCCTCGCTTCTTTTCGAGCGCACCTTTGAGCCCTCGCTTTCCTCTTCGAGTGCCTTTGAGCACTTGCTTTCCTCTTCTAGTGCCTTTGAGCACTCGCTTTCTTCTTGCATTCTTTTGAGTGCGCCTTCGAGCCTCTCATTTTCCTTTTTTATACTTGGGTAGGTCACCCATCACAATGAGACCACTGTAAAAAAAACAAAAAAATATATATATATACAAAAACAAACGGGTCGTCTTCCAAATGATTTGTTTCTTGATTTCTACATCTCTCTGTAAAGGTCATGTGTCAATCTATTGCTTTCAAAGTTTTCAAGACTTGAAAAAAAAAACAAAAAAAAAAGTTCTTTCTGTATCTGCTTTTCTTTATAAATTTACTACACAAAGCTAAAAGAAAATAAAATTTTCCAATATCTTTGCATAATAAATATTATAAAGAGGGGGCAACTGTCATAACCCAATTTTTGACCATTTTATTTTAATTATTATTATTATTTTGTTTACTGAAAAGAATAAAAAAATGATGATGAAAAAAATAATAATAATAATGACGGGAAAATAAGTAAAATGAAATAAAGAATGAATTAAAATTTGGGTTAAGGGCAAAATGATTGGAAGTTTTGGGGTTTAATTAAACTTTGAAATTAATCTAATGAAGCTTGGAATTAATTTAATTAATCCAATTAAGGGTTAAATTGGAGAATTGATAAATTTTTAGACTTAATTAAGCTTGAAATTAATTTAATTCATCCAATCAAGGGTTTAATTGGAGAATTGATAAGTTTTGAGACTTAATTAAGCTTGGAATTAATTTAATTAATCCAATCAGGGGCTTAATTGAAGAATTAATAAGTTTTAGACTTAATTGGACTTTGGATTTAATGAAATTACTGAAATCAGGGACTTAATTGAAGAAATAGCAAAGTTTGGGGTTAATTAGGGTCCAAATTGCAAAAAATAAAATCCAAGGACTAGCTTGAAAATGGCACAGAAATGCAAGGATCCAATTACATTTTAACCAGGGGCTTGATTGTGAAATTACAAGAATTACAAGGACCAAATTGAAAGCAGCCTTTAGAACTGGAAAACGGAGTCGTATTGCAGCGACTGTTCACCGTCTTCTTCCTCTGCAACGACTCCGCCATTAAAGGCAGAGACGTTTCATCCGTTGGTAGCAACGCTTACGTTTGATCATGGAAGGCGACCAGTTACAGGGCATTTAGGAGGCGACCGTTACAGCACCGATCGATCTCTGGCCTTATAAAAGCTGGGTAAAGGCAAACTCGCAAAAAAAACGAAAAAAAGGCCAGAGGCTGGATAGAGAGCGACTGAGAACGAAAAAAAAAAAGGAACCGAGAACAGGAGGAAAAAGAGGGCAAGCAGGAACCACAAAAAAAAAACAGAGCAAGACAGAGGGAAGAAACCCAGCAAAACAGAGAGAAAGAAAATACACAGAAAAAAAACAAAGAAAACACAAACAAAGAAACCCAGAAAAACCAACATTAACATCACCGTCTCCTCAAATTCCCCCCTGCAAATCGAAAAAAGGAAGAACCCAAGCAGCAAGCCGTGACCTTCATCATCACCGAAACAAAAGGAAAACAGAAGGGGGCAGTCATACACAGACGAAAACGAAATCACCGAGCTGCAAGCCTCCTCACGATCTCTAGAAGCAGGTAAGTCATTCTCATTCTCTCTTCATCCTTGTTTGGAATTGTGCAAATGTAAGAACTGTGCGAAGGTAATTTAATTACCTTCGCACAGTTGCTGCACGCGTGAAATTGCTTCACGCGTGTAGTTTAATTAACTCTGTCGGGCCACTGGTTTGGGCCAGTGGCCGGGCTGCCCAGCCCCTTTTGGGCTGAGCGGGGCCCGGCCCAAAAAAAATATAGATAATAAAAAATAAAAAAATGAGAAATGTAGAAATTTTGTTTTTTTGCATGTCTTAGAATTTTTTTTTTTTTTTTTATCAATGTAATGGTGTAGAAATAAAAATTTCTCATGTTTTAAAAAAATATTTTTTTTTATGATTCACTGATATCAGGATCAGAAAAAAAAATAAAAAAATATTTTTTTTTTAGGCTATGAATATTTACCAACGCCAGAGTTGGAATTATTCGTGGCAGAACTTTTAATTGGAATTATTCGTGGTGAAATATTTACCAACGCCAGAGTTGGAATTATTCGCGGCGAAACTTTTAATTGGAACTATTTGTGTTGGAATATTTACTAACGCCAGAGTTGGAATTATTCGTGGTGTAATTTTTAATTGGAATTATTTATGGTGGAATATTTACCGACGCCAGAGTTGAAAATATTCGAGATCAAATATTCATTGACGCCAGAGTCAGGAATATTATGATCAAACCATCATTTAAAAAAAAAAAAATATATATATATATATATATATACATGCATTGATTTAAATTTATTTCGTAGGTTTATTCATTGAAATTAGAGTCAATAATATCATACGTTCTTACAAATAAATCAACAAAAAAGTTTTAGCAAATTAAGATTAAAACAGCAATGCAGCTTACCTTAGGTAGGGTGCGCTAGGGGTGCTAATACCTTCCCTAGCCTCAACCAGTCCCGTACCATAGGATCTCTCTTGACCAGTTAGGGTTACTAGTGACCATAATACTAGGTGGCGACTCCTTAAACAAGACCTTTTTCCTAAAAGAACAAGATGCCAGAAATCTGTTCTTTTTCCCTAATCAAGATTATTTTTAAGGTCGCCTTGATGTCGGGTGCGACACTACAAATACTAGTCAAATCATTAATCTCGGTTATCAATGCCTCACACTAACGCCTTTAGTATCCATGGATACTAGTCAGATCCACAATCTCGGTCATCAATGCATCACACTAACATCTCTAGTATCCCACAGATATTAGTCAAATCATTAATCCTGGTCATCAACTAGTTTTGTTCTATCTTTTTCACGGCATATAACACAATTTATATCAATGAATGATGCATTTAAAAAATTTGTAGTTACAAAAACTTAAGAAACATTCTTAACAAAAAAAAAAAGGTGGAGAGCACCTACTTGGAACCTGTATTTATAATGTTATTCTTCGCTGCTATCCAAATCTAGCAATCTTTCATGTACCAATAAGGATTTAATCCATTACCAACAACTCCACTAAATATTTTATTTCATATTTTCATTTAATCCCATGTCTCAATTCAATATTTATATACATAGGAAGTTCTTTATAACCTCACACATATACATACTATTAAATCCAATTCATTCTCACAATCTTTCCAGTTAAAATCTTAAATCAATAACAATTTCAACAAACTAAGAATTAGCCAATCTTAATAAAATCTAACTTAAGTCAATTTAGAATATTGTTTAGTGTTTATCATAACTAAAATTATAGAATTCAGTTTTGGAAATGACTTGTCTTGCTAGAAAACTAAGATACAGGGATATAGTTGTGGTGAAAGGAAAAAGACTAAAGTTTTTCACTTAAACACCCAAATTCACCCATTTTCATATTACACCAAAATCATTCAGTAGAATCAATTTCAAGCTCCCTTCAATATTTAATCCATAACTGGGGTTTTACAACTTCAAATCAAGTGAAACCAGCTTCACATGAAAGTAAACACCCCCTTTTACAACTCTTATGAAGAAATCTATTTCAAATTCTATCATTTTTCAATTCTAATTCTGACTAAAAATCAGTTAATAACACTATCCAACTTTCAATTTATAAGTTTGATAAATAATATAACACTTCCATGTATTTCTTTACAATTCCAATTTATCATTTCCTTTTAATGCATTTCAGGACACCATTTAAACATAATTTCTATGAAAATTAAACTAATCAAATCTATCATCCACTTAGGATGACCCAAAGTAATAAAAATAATAAAATGTAGAGTTTTCTTGAATTCCTCACACTTCTTATTAATTTCACTTTCACTCTAATGTGATTCCACTTAAATTCCACACACACACACACAACTTTGATTATAAAAGCTTTTCAAAGGTTTACTTTTGTCTAAGTCTCCGAACTAAGATCATCAAAACACATTCATTTTTTTATACAAACTTCCAATCATCATCACATTACTTTAATCTTTCAAAAAAGACTTAACTTCTAGCATTTGACATCATCAATATATTTTTTATGCACAGTCAAAACAATCTCCCCTAAAGCTACTAGTTTCAACCATTTAGGGTCATAATCCTCTTGGATTGTTTTCTTTTTCTAACATTTATTTCACCTATCCAGAATTCACATTTTAAACTAGATTATGTAATCAAACACATTAAACTACATCAACCATTTATTCCTCTCTTATGGCCAAACCTATCATTACTATGGAAGCCATGACTTCTTTTTTTCAATTCTTTCACATTTTAAATCATAAATAGCATGTTTTTCATGGTTAATCACAAATCAAGCATAATCATCCATTAAAAAAAACAACTCAAGAACAATTTCAAATCTTCCATAATACCCATTTAACTAACTAATTCAATCCTTCCAAATCATTCACTAATATTAGAAAATCAAGGCTAAGATCATTTACCCAATGTTTTTCTGATAGTTTTAGAGAGAGTTTCTTGCAACAATTCTTTTCTTTCTTAGCTCCAAATCTTTCTCTCTCACTATAATCTATCTCTTTTCACTTGTTTTTTTTTTCACTCCTTAAAATCTTTTTTGATGATGTTTCTCTATCAATCTTGATAAAACTCTCTTTAATCTTACCCATTTTTTGTGAATTTCCTTCAAACTTTGGATGAGAAAACCTAAAGCTCTTATATATATATATATATA
>Ga0325405_1008308_pt1 | contig 10334 bp, 3 predicted proteins | sample PopdelMetagenome_21_FD_205663 | JGI IMG/M metagenome (GOLD analysis project Ga0325405, IMG submission 205663) | Populus deltoides microbial communities from Bellville, Georgia, United States - Xylem-Control-R2 | ecosystem: Host-associated > Plants > Phyllosphere > Stem > Wood/Secondary xylem...
GCAAGCTTAGGCTGGAGGCCTACACTTTTGGGCTTTTTTTGTAAAGCCTGGGCTAACGCGCTTGACTCTTTTTTTTTCTTTATTTTTTTTTCATTTCAGTTACATCTTTTAAACTTTTTTTTCCCCAAAAAATAACAGTTGCAATAGAAATAGGATTAGCAGGGGAAGTAGAGGAAGCACCCAATTTGGCATTAGAAAGGGAAAAATCATTGAGGAAAAGAATTGTGGGATAATGGCAATTAGCAATAAGGTTTTTAAATTAATAAAAAGATAATTTTTCATCGATTTTGCTTCTAAATTAGTATGAAAAGGGATTGAAGGGGAGATATTCAGTACACCAAGCAACATATCATTTGCCTTCTTCTATACTATTTTCTTAGCTTCTTTTCTTTTTCTCTAGTTTTGCTTCATCTTTTTTGCCTCGTTTTATATATGTTTTAGAGCTTAGGTTCTTGTCTTTTATGAAGAGATTTTGAGTTCTATTCCTTTGAGTTTATGGACCTTGTTTAGAAGTTCAGTTAAAAAATATGGTGTTGTTTGAATCCTGGGAAGCTTATTGACATCATTCTATTTGTATCAAGTGAGAAGCAATAAAGTCTTAAGAAAAAAATGATTGATTCTTGACACCACAAGTTTTTAGTTGAATCATATTCTAAGTGCTTCAACAAATAAGCACCTTACATTGTTTTAATTTAAGTATAATTTTATTGATACACGGTGAGAAACTAGAAAAGTTCAATGGATTGAACTTCTAGAGGTGATAACAAAAGATGTTATTATATTTGACCACCATGAGCTTAGATGTAAAACCTCGTTAAAAAAGAAAGAGAAATAGATCGACTAATACTAAGTGGAAAACATGAAAGAACCAATCCATATTGATTAACTGGGATTAAATAATGTGATTAGTTTCGGCTAATGGTATCCATGTTGGATAACCAAGATTAATTGATGTGATTAGCTTAAGCTAATAATATCTATATGGGATAATTGAGATTAATTGATATGATTAGCTTTGGCTAATGATATCCATATAGGATAACCAAGATTAAATAATATGATTAGCTTTGGCTAATGATATCCATATTGGATAACCAAGATTAATTGGTGTGATTAGCTTCGGCTAATGGTATTCATATTGGATAACCAAGATTAATTAACGAGATTAGCTTCGGCTAATGGTATCTTTGTTTGATAACCGGAAGAGAATTGTGAAGTTAGCTTCGACTATTAGTATTCATGTTGGACGACTAGAATGATTGAATGTTACTAATATTGATTTATAATGATAATGATATATGCTTTTGAGAGTAATTATGGATACGCTAAATAGAATATTAATGTATAAATTACACTTGAGATTAAGGTATAAGAACCACACACTAATTGATCATAGTTAGAAGAGTATAATCATTCATGGAAAGATACCCTACATACAAGGGTTTCCTGATAGTAATGCATGTTAATGATTGATGTTGATTATGGTCCAATAAATAATGTGACGTAAGGTCGTACGATGATGTGAAGTGAAACGTTAAAAGACAAAATTAATAGGAATTTAATAATGAGAATCTATTTATTTAAATTGTTAATACGGTTACAAATATATGTTAATTTTTCAATCATATTATATTGAATTGTTTATATGCTTACATTGAATTTGATTTGCAATAGGGACGTCTCATAGTCATGACGCTTAGAAAGCTCCATTCTAAGTATTTTGGGATAAATCATGCAATAATATGATTAGATGATATGCATTTTGTACAACTATGTAATAACTATGAATCGTCGATCGACACTTTTTGTAAAAACTTATGACGATGACTTTCAAAGTCGTGAATGTGGATTATATTATGATGACAACTTTTAAATTTCCTCCTAGTGATGGTGGTTGAAGGAGACCTAATGGTTGAAAGAGATCTGACACCTGAAAGTTTCAGTTGTATGTCGTCTTTCTTTTCTTTACTATTATTTTGTTTTTATTCTTCCTCTCCTGATTTCTCTTTGAATTATGGCTATCATAGGTTGTTGTGCTGCTAGGGATGTCATGCAAGAGCTCGTAGTGGTTGGTGAGAGGTGTGAGTGGCCTAAATTCGGTGAGGTAAATAGAGATGTCGCTAGGGTTTTTTGTTTTTATTTTGGGTATTAGCGGAAGAGAAAATGAGTATGTTTTGCTAGTGTTTTTTTCCTAAATTTTAGCCTTTTTGGTGGCCAGGTTTTCAAATGGAGAGGATGAGGGTTTTTATTCTTTAATCTTTTCTTTTTTATTTTTCTTTCTTTTTCTCTCCATCTCTCCTTATGGTGGCTAGGGTTTTTTTGGTGGAAGAGATGAAGTTAGGGTTTTTTGGTGTTATTCTTCATTCCTCTTGTTTTATACTTTAGCCCCTTGTCTATTTTCCTCCCTATTTTTATTTTTTATTTTCTCAATTTTTATGCTTTGTTTTTTTATTCAAAAAACAATGTCAATGTCAATTTGATAAGAAAAGTAATCAAGAAATATTAAATGAACGCATTAATGAGTGAAATGCAACAAAACATGTTTTTGAATTTTGATTTTTCTAAAAGATTTTGAAAATTATAAAATGCGAATGCGTCAAAAATATATTTTTTAATTTTTTGAGAAGAAATCAACAAGAGAAAATAGTCAAAAATCATAAATGAGTGTGCGAATGATCAAAATGCATCAACAACACATGTTTTGAATTTTTTGCTTTTTATTTATTTTTTTGAAAATATACTAGACTTGGGAGTAAAAAATTAGGTTATGATAAAAATGAAAAAAACCCTTTTTCCCTTGAAGTTTGGATTTATTCAAGTTTATAGTTATCAATGTGAATTAACTCTAATAATTTAATATTTCTTTCAACATTTCTACGAGGATTGTTTTGTGATCATAGATTCGTTACATATTCCATATTTTTTCAAAATACTTGTTTAATATAAAAACTAATCCTAAACAACTCATGATTCTTACATATAAATGTAAACATGAATGCCAAAAATTAATGGAAGAGAGAATTTAAGCTAAATTAGCATATGCATTACAATTTTAAATATTCAATCTGAATATGTCATCATAAGCATAATCCGTACCAATAGGAATACTTTTTTTTTTATCACATATTAATTAGATTTTATAGTCTATTTAAAGCCAACCTTGCAAGGAAAAAAAAATTGAAATCAAATTCTTCCTCGTGGATGGTATGTATAAAATATTTTAGAGTTAATATTATTTCATAAGTCAATTTTTACTCAAACTCTCGACTACCAAGCACTTATGTAATATGTGAATCACTAAGTATAATTAGTTGTGTCTCTTTAAAAGGAATGCGAGCTTTTGATATGAATCAACGAGCATCATCACAAGATCCATTTGAGATACTAATCGGGGCCTATTACATGGTTCAAAACTAAAAAGACCCAAGAAAAATTGATTAGGTTGATTCTAGATATTTGGGTTAACAAGTTGCAAATATGCCAAATTAGACTGTTGTGTACTATTTAAGCCATATCTGGATGTACAAATTTAATTTTATTGTAATTCTATTTTGATTTGAACACTAGACATCTCAAGCTTTTCATCCATATATGGTATGCCTAATAATTCATCTAGATGAAAGAGAACGACATGTTTGAAGTCAACTCAGAAGTTGTTATAATGGTTTTGCTATTTGTTTCCTTATGATTTATGGACTTCTTATTTAGCAAGGATTCCTTTTCTATAAGAAAAACATAGGTGATAGCAATTGAGATTATTTTGGTAATGGTTTTCATATCAGTAACTTGTGTTTCCTTGTATTTTTTGGATTTTCTCTTTGGCAAGGTTTCCTTATCATTCAAGGACATTAGAGCTAATTTTGGGTTTATTTTTTCTAATATACAATTTTATGATAACAAACATAACTTTTAATCTGACTATTGAATTAGGATGAGATTTTACTAAGCATTTCTAGAGGGTTTTTTTATATTGGGTTAAAATTTAAAATCAATTGAATATTGGAAAGACCTTATAATAAGGTCTGATAGCCACTATGCGAAAATTACATTAATTTCCTAGTTGATTTAAGATTCTTTTTCCTATTTTGTTGAGAACTCTTTTGTTATTTTTTCAGCATTGTTCAGAATATTTTACCGAGTATAAGTAGGGTTATTTAGCTTGTATTTAGGTTTTTTATTTTTTTTTTAAAAAGATACAGATTAATTATTTAAAATAAAACTAGTGTGTGAGAGTTTGCTTTTATTTTTGGTTCTTTATGGAACTACTCTGTCTTATTGAAAAATTAATCAATCTTAATGGTGTCTTTTATAGTTCTCATTTATGTTTTTTTTTTTTAAACGTGTTGGGTGAAGATTGGTTACTTATAGTCTTGATATTTTAGTACAAGTTATCTTTGGGTCAAACTCAATTATAAGTTTGGATTTAGCTTTTCTAGGAATGGTTGATTTGATTGTGAATTCTTGGATCTTTATATCCACGAGGTTCGCATCAGTTAGTATTAAAGTAAGGCTCTAAAACTAAGTTATATACCTTTGTCTTTTAATTTTTGTGTTATTTCATTATTGTTGTAATTCCATCTATACTTGCGGCAATATATAAAAAAAGTTTCAATTTGATTGTTCATAATTAAAAAATAAATAAATAAGGAAGATCGAAATCATAAAATCAGGTTAATATGTCTTTCAAAAGCGAGTCAACATCCAAACAAGGTGATGATTCAAGGTCGAATTCTTTTGAGGAAAGAGAAAATTATGTGAATTAGTGAGTATCACTAAAAGATGCATTAGAAGTAACAATTGAACCTATTACAAGGTTTACAACTATGAGGATACGAGAGAAATTGAATGGACTAATTTTGGATATTTAGGTTAACAAGTTGAAAATCTACCAGAGACCTTCGTGTACTGTTTAGGTTTTATCTGAAGCTATTGGTGGAATTATGTTACGATTCTAGGTGGGTTAGAAATTAGTCATCTCAATCTTTCCATCCATATATGGTATGCACAGTAATTCATCTAGATGAGAGAGAATGATGTGTTTGAAGTTAGGCTAAAAGTTGTTATACGAGTTTTGCTATTTGTTTCCATATGATTTATAGACTTCTTATTTAACAAGGAATCCTTTTGTATAAGGAAAGCATAGGTGGTAGCAATTGGAATTATTTTGGGAAGGGTCTCTATGTTAGCAACTTATATTTCCTTTTGTTTTGTGGATTTTCTCATTGGAAAAGTTTCTTATCATTCAAGAATACTAAAGCTGGTTTTGTGCTTATTTTTTCTAATGTACAGTTTTAACAAGCATATATTTCAATCCAACCATTAGATCATGCTAAAATTGTACCAAAAACTTTCAAAGGTCTTGTTTTATTTTGGGTTAAAATTTCCAATAAGGTCCAAAAGCTATTGTACGAGAATTGAATTAATTTCCTAGTTTATTTAAGATTATTTTTCTATTTTATTTAGAATTATTTTGTTATTTTTCCAGTTTTATTTAGGATATTTTACCTAGTATAAATAGGGTTATTTAGCTTGCATTTAGGTTTTAAAAAGAATTAAGAAGAGATGGATTGATTATTCAGAAATAAAACTTGTATGTGTGAGTTTGCTTTGACTCTTGGTTTTCCATGGAACTTCTTTGACTTATCAAAGACTTAACCAAGTTTTATGGTGTCTTCTATACCTCTCGTTCGTGTCTTTTTATAGACATTGGGTGGAGTTTGGTTATTTATAGTCTTGGTGTTTTGGTATAGATTATCGTTGTATCAAACTCAATCACAAGCCTGAATTTAGCTTTTTTAAAAAAGGATCCATTTGATGGTGGGTTTCTGAATCTTTATATCCACGTGATTCATATAAGCCTTGAACTACCAATTGGCTCCAAAATCAGCCCACTACAAATTAATACTTTAAACCATAATTATATTTATTACCATTGCCATATTTCTAATTGATTACATTAGCTTGAGCTTTAGGCTCACATCTTTGCAAATTGCAAACTTGAGCAATATGTCCACTCTTACTATAAATAAAATATCCATTAAATTTTGGTTGTCTTATGCTTGGTTCTTATTTTCATTGTTATATTCTAAAGGTCTACCAAAATTTACCACATATCTCTTCTTAGGCTTCCAATGAACATTTATAGGTTATTGTTTTTAGACAAATTATTTTCAAAAATTAAATTTACTTTATGGTAGGTTATCTATAACTCTTATGTATCGTGATTGCATATTTTTCTCTAGCCTATTTTTTCACATGAATATGAGTAATGAGTGTATCCAAGGACATCTCTTTTTGCTTATGGCTTATGGTTTTATGAAAATCCTTTTAAATAGGTGGTAAAACGTAAATAATTTCACAAATAGTAAGACCATCTCTAATCTTAAAAATAATCACATTAAACAATAATATATTATGATTGTTATTCACGGTCAAAGTGTACCTTGTATGCAAAAATAATTCTTTTTGGGATTGATAGAGAGTTTTCTTCTAAAAGTCTTTTTTCCTCTTTATTTTTTTATTTGTTCTTTTTTTATTGTTGTTTATTACTATTAATATATATTTTTATAAGGGTGAAGAATTACTAACTTTTGGTAGATATTTTCATGATGTAAGTCTTCATCCTTTTCCTTTATATTATTTTATTAATATAAATAATATTCACATGAATTGCTTTAGCTCATTGTAGGTGACCTAAATCCATTTTTTTTCTTCATCTCTCATTCACACATGATAAAATCAAACTCTCTTATTAATTATGCAATATTCATACTTAACAAATATGTTATGTGACCAGGCATACTTCGAGAGCTTAGTTATTATTCACATGTTAGGAATATATAGCTTCTCGAATAATGAAACGTGGAGTAGATGTAATATGCAGTATCATAGATCAATAATCATTTTTTTTTTATCTCTCATGATCTCATTTGTTATACTTCTTATATTTATAATTATATCTTATTACATAGACAAACATAACTGCTTGGCAGATGAATAAAAGTCGATGTGATAATGCCAAAATGATCTTTCACTTTTGAAAATTCCCTCAATTGCTACTTAATTCACTTTTCTAGTAATTTCCCAGTAGATTGAATTATTCATAATCTTTTGGAAACATACTAAGATAACAAACATCAAATTATAGTCTTAAGAAACAGACGAGAGTCATAAGGGTACAAGTAAAGATTACTAATAATTTTTAGGGTTTCACACAATATTATATTGAGATCTTAGTTTGTATTACTTTTATTGATCATAGTATGCGCATGTGGTATAAAATACATGATATGATATTATCTTATTTCCCTTGAAGTTCATGTATTTATTAATAATACTATATAAATGATAGTTCAGACATATTCAATATCTAATTTTATGTTCACTTATCAATTCATTCATTTTTTATTCATCAGAAATCATAACTGGCAATAAGACAAATAAAATGATATATCATTTAATCATTTATGGTCAAAGTTATAACACATTTCAATGACCTCTTTATATATTTTATTTTGAGAGGACACTTCATATACTGTGCATACTCTTTTATTACTTATTGAACAAGTTTAAAATTGTTTTATCTCCATTTATCATAATATAGTAAAGGTGATTGCTTGTATGAGAAAGTCATTCTTTTATTTCTTTGACATACTTCCAATATTTAACATATGTACTAAACACAAACATGTTTATATGTTTAACTTATATAATTAGTCATAAATAGCATTATAAAATTGAATATACCATTTTCTTGAAGACTATTTTAGACCATTATTTGACTTCAAAAGTCTACATGCTTTGTGTTTTTGGCCTTTCTTGTCGAAACCTATAAGTTGTCCATATAGATTTATTTATCTAATTCTCCATTAAAAAAGTAGCATTTACATCAATTTGATGTAATTCAAGATCCAAGTTAGCTACTATAGCTAGAATTAGTCTAATTGAGAGAAATCTCATAACAAGTGAAAATGTCTTGTCATAGTCAATTCCTTCCTATTGTGTTTATCCTTTAGCTACTAATTGAGCATTGTATTTTTCAATACCACCATAAGCCTTTTACTTTATTCTAAGAACCCATTTGTTCTCAATAACCTTGCTTTCTTTTGCTAAATCAACAAATTTCCAGACTTTGTTTTCATAGATTCCAACTCTTTTTCTATAGCTTTAATCCATTTTTCCTCAGCAAGGAATGTAAAAGCTTCATTTATATCTGTTGGTTGCTCTTCATCTTGTGGACTAATACTACGTGCTTCCTCTTCGATCTCAAAACGATAATGGAGAATGCTGTGATAACTACTTCATCATAATTGAGATTGATTCATTAATAAATGAATATAAATGTTACTCCCACTTTGACCAATAATCATCTTTGGATTCACCATAAGTAGTAAATGAATTTCAGTAGGAACTAATTCATCATCTCTCAAATTGCTTTCACTTGAAAGTGAGCTTATTTGTATTTGCATAGCAGAAGTGTGATTGAAATTGTGGTACATAAGGCTTTTTAAAATAGCTTTTCACTTGAAAATGCATTAAAATAATTTTTTTTTGTTGATTTTTAATATTAGTGCTTCAAAACCATTAAAAAGCACTAAAAAAAATATCAATTTAGGTAGTGTTTGACATTGTGGTAGCTGTTACTTTTCAAAGTGTTTTTTTGCTTGGAAATGTATTAAAATAATATTTTTTTTATTTTTAAAAATTTATTTTTGACATCAACACATCAAAACGATCCAAAATCACCTAAAAAATTAATTTGAAGCAAACAAAAATTCTTATTTTTGAAGAGCATGGCTTGGCCATAAAAAAAAGAGAGGACTTTAATGCTTTTCAAGCTAAAAGTAATTTTAAAAAACATCCAAAAATGGAAGAAAAGGCACTCCTAAACATACCCAAAACATTATAAACTCGAGTTTCATAAGGAGATAGGTTTTGACTTACTTTTCTTTGTCTAGGAAAATCATTCTCTTAGAATGTGACATCTCATTATTCAAATTCAATTATATTTCTACTTTTTTGCTCACTTATAAACACAAGTTCTTTTGAGTGTTTAGAATATCTTATAAAGACATATTTCTTCCATCTTAAACATAGTTTTCCATATTTATAAGAAAAATCATGAGCATAAACAACATTACTCCAAGCTTTCAAAGTATTCAAGTCAGGTTTATGTATTGTCCGTAATTCATATGACATAGTTGTAACTATCTTAGAGAATACATGATTAAGTACATATATGGCAGTTAATAATGCATCGCTCTAATAAGTGATAGGAAAATTTGCTTATGTCATCATTCACCTATCCATTTCAAACAAGGTTTTATTTCTTTTTTCCACACCTCCATTTTATTATGGCATTTTAGAAATGGTCAATTATTGTTATATTCCTCTTTCATCACATAATCCTCTAAACTAATCATATAAATACTCATGTCTTTAATTGGTTCTCAAAGTTTTTATTTTCATGTCTAATTGATTCTCAAAATGATTCATGTATTTTATAAAGCAACTTAAAGCATTTAATTTATGAGATATATATATAAAAAAACATTATCATGTTGAGTAAAATTATCTATAAATGTAATGAAATAGACACTCATATGTCTTGACCTCACATTCATTGGACCACAAATATCAGAATAAATTAATTGCAATGGAAATTAAGCTCTAGTAACTTTTATAAATGGTTTTCTTATTGTTTCTCTAGCTAGACAATATTCACAAGTAGACAAATATACCTTTTTGATATTATTCTCTAACACACCTCCTTAAAGGAAAGCCTTTTAGGCTTGAAACTTGTAGAAGCTCACACTACATTGTATTTAATTTTTATTAAATAATTGAGGATGGCGAGATTCGAACTCATGACCATTTAATCATCAAGACTCTGATACCATGTCAAAGAACCAATTCAACCCAAAAACTTAAGATATTAGAGGAGGTTCCAAGATATGATTTATATTACTTTATAACAATACCTAACTTACAAGGTTCAAGACCAGACCACTCGACCAAATTGTGATTTTGCTAAAAAAATAGACAACACTAGGATTTGAACCCTAGTCTGTCGACACCACAACCTTAATTTGGTGCCCAAACCAGTCAGCCATATTGTGTTTTTTGTTATGTTATTTATACAGCAAACTCACACATGCTTAACAAAAACATTAAAAAATTTGAGATGGAAACATTGTCACAATGAACCACCTCAATTTTTTTTTCATTCTCATCCTTTCCTTTATTTTTATTTTTTTTATTGAGTCATTTTGCTTTCCATTTAACAATTATAATTTGGTTTAACAAAATTGACGCTGTGGTATTTGAATTATAAA
>Ga0325405_1008312_pt1 | contig 10331 bp, 6 predicted proteins | sample PopdelMetagenome_21_FD_205663 | JGI IMG/M metagenome (GOLD analysis project Ga0325405, IMG submission 205663) | Populus deltoides microbial communities from Bellville, Georgia, United States - Xylem-Control-R2 | ecosystem: Host-associated > Plants > Phyllosphere > Stem > Wood/Secondary xylem...
TTAACTTTGGTCATGAGTTTTATTTTGCTTTTTCTCTTATCATTTTTTAATTAAAATTTTTTATCTATCAAATTTGATCCCCATTCTTTTGATTGTTACTTATTTTATTTGAAATAATTTATGAAATATTAATTATTATTATTTTAATTTCTTCATCTTTCAATTTTTTTATTTTTTAGATTTGATCTCTATTATTTTGATTATTATTTATTTTATTTGAAATAATTTATGAAATAATTTTTGTTTACAATTTCATTTTCATTCAACTTTTTAATTTGTAAGATTTGTTCATCATTATCTTAATAAACTTGAAAAAAATAAAATATTAATAAGTTATTTTTCAGCTTATTTTTCATGACATAAATAAACACTGAAAAATATTTTCTAACTTATTTTCCATTATATTACCAAAGATAAAAAATAATTCATTTTTTTAGAAAAAAAAATAAAAATAGCAGAGCAGGATAAAAGGGAAAGGAGACAATAATTTTACGTGGAAAACCCTCTCTCAAAATGAGGGGAAAAACCACGGGAGAATCACGGAAACACTATTATTAATTTAAATGCTAAGGTAACAACTTTTTTTAATGTACAGATAATATTCAAACTATTATAAGAAACAGAAAGAGTGCAACAACAATAACTAAAAACATAAAAAGCAAAGTCAGAAACAATATAAATAAATAATTAATTAAAGGATACACACACATCTCCTCCTCCTCCGATGGATTTGAGCGCTGGCAATATTTCCTTTCCCCATGCCTGCATGCAACACGAAAGATGATTATATAGTTGAATAAATAAACAAATAAATAAATAAACAAACAAACAAATAAATAAAAGAGGAAGTTAGGTCCTAATTACATATATAGAAGTTAATTACCCGCAGCCAATTATGTATTGTCGTATTAAACCTTGCCCCATAATAAGGAAGACTGCCAATTAAGAGGAGAAATTAAGTTGAAGATCAGTTTCCTAAAATTATACATAAAATTAAGTGCTACCCTTTTCTATTAATTAATAAATAAATAGAAAAAAAAAAGAATGTGATGTCAGATTTAATTAATTATAAAAGAACACTTTACCTCATCTAATCTGTGGGTATTAACTAATAAATTCAAATTCTGATGTTTGGGGTATGAGAGGCGTTGGGCCAGCCCTTTCCTCCTTCTTCAAATTGTTCTCCAAGAATTGGGCTGTATGTGATTGTCAGTTGCTCAAGAGTTGTTGACTGGAGCACGTAATCCGGAAGTGCTTTCAGTTTTGGGCACCATCTAATTTCCAAGGAACGAAGAGATGGCACAATTATGGTTGAAATGGAGATGTTTGTTTTATCTTCATTTCCTCCTTCTCCTCCTTCCCACTCTTCCCACTCTTCCATGAACCCAAAGAGAAGACTTTTCAACTTGGGGAATGCAATAATAGTATTTGATGATGATGATGATGTCATTTCTCCAATACTAATGTCACTATCCTCACCATCCTCACAATCAACTCCCAATCCCAAGAATTCACGCCCCACCCTTCCCACGCATCGCATCCAACTTACACTTAATTCTTCAAGAGATGGCAACTTCCCCAAAGGAGGCAGATTCTCAATCTTCCCCCAGTTCTGGAGTGCAACAACCCTTAGTTTATTAATCCATCCAGGAAACACCCGAAGGAGGATGACTCCTTGGTAATAACGTATCTCCAGAGATTCTAAGTTTGGAGGTGGTTCTAAGACTTCAAGGACTTCATCATCGTTAATTTTCTCCCTGTCTGTCCTCGATTCAAAAAATAAACCTAAATGAGTGAGGTGTTTCTTACTCTTAAGTTCTGCTTTCTTAACCTTATCAGGATCTTTCACATCTCCCAACCATCTTATCGTAAGAGATCCTTGAAGGTGGTTCAAGTTTCTCAAATCCCCAATATTAGACACTTCATCACTACCACTCACATGGAACTCATCTAATTCCCGAAGAGAACTTAACCCCTCAACTCCTCTCATCTTCACAAACTGCCAGTTATCAACACTGAGATGTCTTAATTTGACTAGTCTTCCTATGTTGTCAGGCAACCTTTCAAGTTCCGAACAAAACGAGACATCTAAAGTTAGCATATTATACAATTCACACATCTCTTCAGGTAACTCCCTGATCCTATTCCTAGACAAGTCAACATGCCTCAGGTGTATCAACTTTCCTATGTTGGATGGGACTTCTTCAATTCCACATCCTGACAACTTCAATGTTCTTAGACAACTCAAATTAGCGATTAAGTTAGGTAAGGCTGCATTCATCGATGAACGACGATGACCATCAACAATCAGGCTGCGAAGCTTGTTGAAACTATGGATTGTTGCAGGATACGGGTCGGTTTCATAATTTCTAAACACTACCATGGAGTGTCGGGCATCTCTAGAAAAAGAGTCTATCTTCGACTCTGCCGCACCATCGATATCTACACTAAAACATTCATTTTTTGTCAAACTTTGTGCAAAATCATGCACCATATCATGCATCTTACATGCATAAATGCTGCCATCACCCTCGTCTTTCTCAAAATCTTGAAAGAAAGAGCGAGCAGCTAAAGCTTCGAAGCACTCACGACCCATTAATTCCATCTCTTTATTCCGTGTTTCCCGAAGGAAACCTTGTGCCATCCACAGTTTGATCAAAGCATCCCTTCGAAATCTGAAGTCTTTTGGAAAGACTGCACAATATGAGAAACACTGTCTCATTTCAGAGGGCAGGTCAAAGTAGCTCAACCATAAAGGAGCCAAAATTTTGCTTTCAGCTTCTTCAATCTCCCAAACATGGCTGTTCAAGACACTTTCCCACTCTTCTATTCTACTTTTAAAGCGCAAAAGACTTCCTAGACTCTTTGCAGCAAGAGGCAAGCCTTTACACTTAGCTGCGATTTGTCTACCAATATCTTCTAAATCCCCTCTCTCTCTACTGTTTTTTTCAAAAAATGCTAGCCGGCTGAACAGTGACCAGCATTCATCTATAGAGAGAAGTCCTAGTTCTAAAATGTCAGTACTGGGTGAGGAGCCCATGCTACTCGCGACATTCCTCTTACGTGTGGTCACCAGAATCCTACTTCCAGGCAAACCACACTTGAGGGAGTCTTTCAGTTGCTCCCACTTTGTGGAATCTTCATTCCACACATCATCTAGGACAAGCAAGAATTTCTTTTCCCTAATCAATGATTGTATTTTTTCTAGTAAAGTCTGCAATTCGATTAAATTATGGACAGACCCCATAAGAGCTTCAAGGATTGCCTTGGCAATCGTTATCTCATCAAAGGGATCTGATACACAAACCCATATTCTCTTCTCAAAATGGGTCTCCACCACATTATCATTATAAACTAGTCGAGCAAGGGTTGTCTTTCCTATCCCTCCCATCCCTACTAGAGAGATTATACGGAGGGCTGGTCCTTGACCACTCTCACTCAACAACATTTTCATAACCCTGACTTTATCCATTTCTCTACCTTTAACTTCTTCTACATCTATAACAGAAGTGGTTTTTCGATGTTCAAGCTGTTTAATTCCCGCTTCCAGTAACTTGAAGTGGAACCTATTTTTCTCAATCACAATGACATCTATTCTTTCATTCAGTTCTTTAATCTTAAGAGCAATATCACGACGCAAACCAACTTCTCTAAAACGAAAGCAACTGAAGATCATGAAAGAGCATACCTTCCTTTTATTCTTGGGGGGATGCTCATTTACCTTGCTTTGCGATTTTGCAATTGCAGTGCCCCACTCATCCAAAACATCATCCATGTCGTAAGATACGTCTTTGAGTTGATCTAACCAATGTTTGACCAACTGATCCTTCAACTGTCTTTCCTCTGCATCGGCAAACACAGCTTGGATGGCCTGGAAATTGCTGGTAAGCTTTTTAACCTCGTTCTCGACACCAACGACGAGCCTCACTTCTCGTTGCACTTCCTGAATAATGATTGAGCTCAGCTGCTCCAAGACTACGGAAACAAGAGCATCAGCCATATTATTCAGAACTAAGGAATGGTTGAGAGAGGATAAAATTGAAATAAAAGGATAATAAATTTGGAAATGTGCAATATAGGGAGTAATTGATTGGTTGAGAAAAGAGGAGAAATAAAAAAGGGGAGCGTATGATTTGATGGTACTTCATATGATCTATTACTTGATGTATATATAGTGCATTGGAAGAGGCCATGGAATCTTAATTTCATGTACTGAAGCAAAAGAGCTTTGCTTTCATGATGGTTTTTGGGATACTCGTCTTCCCCAAGAAATGCCCTTTATTCTTTCCTTTCGAGTTCTCAGAAGAAATATTCCAATATTTACAAGAGCAAGCTAATCATGTTACTCCATAAATCATTCTTTTTTTACTTTGGATGGGAATTCTTTTCCCCCTTATAGTCATTAAGATTACTTAATGCTTATGGCCAATGGCCACCTTAATCCATTCAATTCATACATTATTTCGGGACATATAGTAGTTTAAGCAAGAATCTTGTGCAAGTGCAACAACCAAGTAAACTAAGAGAAGGGGAACACGGATGGAATCTGATGCAAATGCAAACATCTCCAGCCTACAGTTTGTTCTAAGATTTCTGAAACAACGTATCATTTACTAGAATTTCTTTCTTTGAATGTGAACTTGTTCCGCCAACTTTTTGTAAAACCCTTGGTGTTGATCAAATTCGCTCCCATTTTATTATCATTACTTCTGTTTGATCTGATTGATCTCTTGCATGACAAAGCTGGCATGTTCTCTTACATTATTGTTGGTCTGTCTATGCAGCGTGAGTGCTTCATTTATCAAATGTAGTTCAGTGTATCAACCTCTTACCTCGGTTGATCTTCTGTACTATCATAGAAGTTTTTTGTTAGAAAAACAAAGACAAAAATAAAGATTAGATTATCAGTAATTAATGTATGCAGTCACAGGTAAAAGGCAATTAATTTAACACGAAAAACAGAAAGTAGATCAAGAATTTGCTGAACTCTAACATTTGATTAGCAATATATATCAAAAATCAGGTCGAGCCGTTCGGTTTCTCAATGAGGTTCATGCCATTCCAAGATTCAACTATGTACCAGTTATTTTTCATGTCACAAAATATAAATGCCGCTATTCTTTTGGGTGATTAATGCAGGGTTCTTAGCCAGAACTCACAATAACCTGCCTAGGTTAAAGCAGAGAAAGATCAAGTAGAAAATTACTAGTTTGATTTTGTTCTTAATTCTGGACCAACTTGATGTGATCACTTAACTTCTAAATCCCAGTAGCAAGAATTGAAAGTGACATGAAAGCCAACGAACAACTCATCAAAATTAAGGGTTAAGATTTTTAAGTCCTTCAGTACTGACTAACAAATCTCACCAATTGACAAACATCCACTGTTTCTTGCTTTGATTATTCTCTCTTCTTTGCCACTACTGTATTTATTTATTACATGGTTGGCCATGCTTTGATCTACATGGATATTTTAATAATGGTTTTTCTTCTTTTTTTATTGAAAGAGAGAGAACGATTTGATTAATAAAAGAGAGGCAAAAGGCCTGTGAATCACAAGACAAAAGCAAAAATATGAGAGACAAGTTCAAGCAAAAATGAGGACCTTGTTGATAAAACCTGTGCTGGTGGCACGACTTTTCGAAAGAAGATTGAGCAAATTGCTGGGAAAAAAAGTGGTACTTTATCAATGATGCAGTTAAGTGGTTTTGGAGTTGGCATGAATGGGAGGATGAAAAGTTTTTGTAAGGTTAGGAGAAATCCTAGACCCGGCACACCTTCCCAAAAACCTGTAGGTTCCTGATATTCTTCAATTAAGGAACTTAATTTATTTAAAGAAATAAAATATATCATAATTCCAGTCTTCACCGTTTCTTTCCGCACACAGCGGCCATAGAGAGAACAGGACTAGTACAAATAAAGCAATCAGTTAAATCCAAGAGCCCACCAGCTTCCTTGAAGCCTGGGGGTCCCTGGCATCCATCAATCAAATTCTTCCATCAAGTCCAAGCTGTATCTACTATAAGGAAGGAAGATGAAAGATCCCGCAATGAATTGCTGATGTATATCAATAGTCTATCTAAATCTTATATTCAAACTTCCACGTGTTGACAAGCTCTCAGCATAGCTAACGTGGAAATAGGGGCGGCAGCACTTTTGTGACAGAAGTATCAACTCGAAGTCCAGAACCCACTCATACAAGGAGAACCAGAAAGTTAAGCTTTGAGCTTTGCCTAGTGATTTCAATATGCTGTCATTATTATTTCTCAAGAGCAAAATTCAAGTGAATAAACTCCTGTTTCATTTGCAATCAATCAAACTGCAGGTAGGAACTTTCCTAATTCTAGCCTCCACCATTGTTTTCTTATATCAGCAGCAACACCCCATTCACTCCCGCATGAATGCTAGATAAAGCCATATATTGACCACAATGCTGTGGCTGCAATTCAAGTAACCTGCTTCCCACTTCATTTCCCAAATCAATAGCTCCATAAACCTTACAAGAACCTAAAAGTGCACCCAAAACTGAAGCATCCAGCTCGAAAGGCATCCTACTTATAAATTCACTAGCTTCCCTCAATAACCCTGCCCTTCCCAAAAGATCAACAACACACCCATAATGCTCCATTATTGGCACCAGGCCAAACTCACCAGCCAATTGATTGAAACAACTCCAGCCCAATCTCTACAAGCTTGGCACGAGCACAAGCAGTAAGTACAGCAATAAAGGTGACCTCATTTGGACACAAACCTTCCCCTTTCATCTTTTTAAACATGTCCAGAGCTTGTTCTTCTCTACCATTGTTAGCAAGTGAGGAAATTATAGCATTCCAAGTACAAACCTTTTTAACCACCACTTGGTTGTAAATTCTAATGGCATTACTCAAACAACCCACTTTTCCATAAAAATCTATAATGATGTCCCAATAAAAACAGTAACAAAAACCTCATTCCTTACTATATACCCATGTATTTGCTTCCCAATACAAAGGACCCCTCTTTCATCTAAATTAGCACATGATGATAACACACTAACATATGTGGCCTCATTTGGTTTAACAAAACAACACTTTACATCATCATGCAACATCATCCCCCTAAACAGCCTAATTGCCTCACCAAGAAGTCCATTCTTTGCAAACCCATTAATAACACTAGTCCACGAGACTACATCTCTCTTAGGCATGCTTTTAAAGAGAGAACAAGCAGAACCCATGTCACCATTCTTCGCATAAGCATCAAGCATTGCATTATATTCAACAATACATGGGTTCGAGATTTCATCAAACACCTTGCAGGCATTAAGTATGTCACCAAACTGCGAGTACATACCCAACAATGATGTTTGTATAAAGGGGTCATAAGGAACCCCACGATTGATAGCTTGGGTGTGAAGGGAAGTGCCTCTAGAGAGGCAAGAATGTGTCGCTGCTTTGATTATGGAAGGGAAGGTGTGGCTGTTTGGTGGGGTTTGGTGGGCAAGCATGAGAGTGAAGAGGTGAAGAGTTTTTTGGTGACGTCCGAAATTGAGGTAGGATCTTGTTAGAGTGTTGTAACGAAGGGTAGTTTTCCATTTGGAGTTGTTTTTTTGGGCATGTGTTTGGGTTATAAAGAAGGAGGCCTTTGGTTGTTAGGAGGGAATGGATTTGTTTGAATTGGTTTATTTTAAAAAAAAAATCTAAAAACATAAAAAATAATATATGATGTAATTATTTTTAAAAAATTATTTTTAAAATCAGCCATAAAAAAATCCATCACTTGATCTAAATCTCCTAAAACCTAATCCGAATTTCCCATTTGGCAGTACAAGATTCCTGTACTCACCCACGCCCATGAACTCATCGTGAATTCTTGGGTATTAAAAATCCTAATGGCATTATTTTGGCGAGAGTTTTCACTGGCTGCAAAGCCTTTGGGTGGACTAGCATCGCTGCTGCTGCCACCAGCGCTATCGTTAGCAAGCCTGGTATACCCATCACTGTTACTGTCTCCACCATCCTTGAAATCCTTACTGTGATTCATCTTGAGCTCAAAACCATTTCCTTTTTTCTTTGAAGCAGAACCCGCTGCCTTACTCTTCTTAACTTTCTGCTTTTTGGAGGTAATCTCTGAAGGAAATTTTGGAATGTGTTAGTGGGTACCAAGGGGTGGCTTGGACAAAGAGCAATGAGGTGGTGGGACCAGGCCTCCGTTAACAAGAGCTGCATACTAGCGTGCAAGAGCACGAGCTGAGCAATGTCCGTTAGCACCTGGTATAATGGCGCGACGAACGTTCAGCATGCTAAACAAATCTTTTGTAGTATTTCTGCTAGCGAAGCATGAACATTGAATACACAGACTTCAACAGATACCTGGAGGAATTCCAACATATAGCTCGCCTTCAATGTTGAGAGGTCGAACTATTGCTTCTTCAAGGATCTCCTGAAATTTCTTCCCGGAGGCATGCTGTTTCATCAAACCACATTATTAAAATGCAGGACAAGTCAAGCTCCCTCTGAAAACAGATGCAGATCGGACATTCCAATCATAACGAAATTCAAAAACAAATGCAGACATCAGCTTCGTGGTTCTTTCATGTTCAAACACTTGAGCATGGGATTGTACCTCGATTATTCCACCACAAAGCCAGCCAAAAGACAGATAGTGATACAACTGCTCCTGGCCAGGTTCAGTCTCACGTGCAGACATAGCAACCCGTTTCAGGCATTCACCCCAGTCAGCCATTAGCAAAGGATTTTCTTCTCTGAGGTTGGCCAAAGCATTTTGCAAACCAGATGTATGATTAAGAGCATGGTGGACCTAAACAGGAAAAAACAAAATGTGAGCATACATACAAAAGCTTCAGGTGGTAATCTGAAAGGTTTAGCAGGTCTTGGAAAATAAACTTTCACACCTTGATGAGATTCTTTCCGTTTGTTCCAAATTCTGGCCAAATATTAGCAATATTTTCATTGAGGTTGAGTTTTCTGCAAGACAACATGCGACATTTTGTAACCAACCACAAAAGGCATTTTGCATTAAGTTTGCCTTAAATTACTACATACTGGGCAGAATTACTCATGCTAAAAATGATATCCTATCTAAGAACCAGCAAGGACCTCAAAAGAAAAAACAATTGCAAAAAGTTCCTCATGTAGAAAAGAAAAATCATCTAGTCATATAACAAAAATGCTGACATAGTTTATGCAGGATAAACACCAGTGCTTGTATCAATATTGGTTTTAGGAAGCGGATCATGCATTCAGTATTCCCAGTGAAAGATAACAACTACATGAAAATTAATCAAAAACAAAACTACATGCAAAAATAAATATCTTGCCTAGCAGTTCAGTAAATGATAACACACAAAAGGCTTTGCTTTCATACAATTACTGCTACATACCCATTGTCGACAAGCCAATGTAACATTCCTGCTGCAATGCCCTTTGTTACAGAGAAAACAGGAAAAAGGCTATCAGGCTGTACTGGGCGAGGATCATATCTACCAAGTACTCCAGCAGCAGTATCGATAATAACCTCTCCATCTTTATAGGCACATACCTTTAGGCATCAAATTCATAAAGTAGTCAAAATAAAAGGAAAACAAGGCAGTTATTTTTTCCATGTCAAAAGCATAAAAACCAGTATAAAATAAATAAGGGATTAGTTTTACAGTTGTTAACAAGTTATTCTTAAGATTCTCATTTATGCTACTTTGTCAGAAAAAAATGGAACCATGCAGACCTGGATTCCAAGTATTTTTTCATCATTCCCTAACTCAACTTAAATCTGCCTCAGCTTTGCCTCCACATTAGAATGAACTGGGGTGTCATTGATCCACTGTGCATTTTCTGATGGCCCCTTAGCAATCTTCCTGGCAATTGAATTTCAAGTTCAAATAGAGAAGAACAATAAACGAAGACATTATACAAATTGGTACATTCCTCAAGATAGACTTACTCTTGCAGAACAGATTCGGCAAATGGTCTCATGACATCATGATATACTATGCGAGCATCCAATATTGATAGAAGTAGAACAATGTGATAGAAGGACTTGCCGGATTAAATCGTTTAACTTCCTTTTGGCTGAGATTCATTCCTGTAGCACCTTCATGTTTCTTGCTCTTCGCTCCCCCAAAGATTTGGCATATTCCTTTACAGAAACACAGTAAAAGATTGGAATCGCTGGTATCAAAATAGAACTCTAAAAGCAGGGAGTGCATGCTTACAGCAGCTTCACTTGCAGATGTTGACGTGCGGAAGAAGACACTGATAAAATCCATAGCCTGCTCAGGAAAGTCCAGGCGCAGCTTAAGTCCCATTTCAGAAAAGGAAGACAAAAGAGCAACAT
>Ga0325405_1008314_pt1 | contig 10327 bp, 7 predicted proteins | sample PopdelMetagenome_21_FD_205663 | JGI IMG/M metagenome (GOLD analysis project Ga0325405, IMG submission 205663) | Populus deltoides microbial communities from Bellville, Georgia, United States - Xylem-Control-R2 | ecosystem: Host-associated > Plants > Phyllosphere > Stem > Wood/Secondary xylem...
AGGCCCACATTACTTTGTGCTTAATTTTTATCAAATAAATGAGGATGGTGAGATTCGAACTCGTGACCCCTTGGTCATCAAGGCTCTGATACCATGTCAAATAACCATCTCAACCCAATAGTTTAAGCTGTTAGGTGAGGTCTCAAGATATAATTTATATTATTCTCTAACACACATGACAAGTAGACTTCTAGACCTTGCTTATGAGTCTATACCATGCCATTTAATATTAGAACTATTCCATAATTTATACACAAAAGAATCATTAATCCTATAAATCTTAGTTTCAGCAATGCAGGAGACATCAAGTTGATAACTATCACTGACATTCCTAATCACATGCTTTTAGAACTACGTACTTCTCCAACCTCTAGTATTCCACAAACTGATCTTCATAGATATGATAAAATACCTGTCTCTTGTAAAAACGGGAAGGGAATCATACCGTTTTCACCCATTCTGCAACCTCCTATCAGACGTTGCTTGAAATTGACTCTTCAGAACCTCCTCTCCATACAAGACTGTAATGCCCAAATCATGCTTGGCACTCAACTGATCTCTCCACCTCAGATTTTTGACATGTTGGCCAAATTCTAATGGATAATTATAAACTGGTTACGATATTTATTTTTGATTTTTTAAACATGAAAAAGATGCAATTTTTATTTATTTATTTTTAATGAAAAATATCCTTGGAAACATTTTAGGATTTGGCCATATGCATAAATTTTTTTTTTTTTTAAAGGGAAATTGATTTAAAAGTTTTTGATATTTTTTTTAAAAAATATTTAGGAGAAAACCTGGTATTTTAATACTGGATTTGTATTTTACAATGTAAATATACAACCCGATATTATGCAAAATTGGTAGAAAAATATTTGAGAAAATTACAATTTTTTTTGAAAGGATTTTTGAAATTTTTTTTGTTTGAAAATTTTTGTTGTTTATATATTATAATATTATATATTATTATAAACAAATATATATAGTAAATATACATGGGCTGGGCCGATCTCGGCCCAAAAAAGGTTGGGCCAATCTCGGCCCACTACAATCCTTCTTCTCCTTTTTTGGAGTGGGCCGGACCCGGCCCATACATGTGGGCTGGGCCACATCAAGTCCGGCCCACCATTTAGACACCGTTTGGGAAAGCGGTGCAAAACGCGTTCCCAAAAAATTCAATTTTTTTTTTTGCTAAAATTTAATATGTTTTGTATGTTTTGGATCATTTTGATGTACTGATGTCAAAAATGATTTTTAAAAAACGAAAAAACATCATTAGCATGCATTTCGGCACGAAAAGTTATTTGAAAAGCAACCGCAACCACACTACCAAACAAGCTCTTAAATTAATTAGTTGTAGAACGTGAACAATTACTGTTCACGTTCTGCATGCAACCGAATAATTGCAGGAGCTGGAGACCGGTGGAGGAGAAGGCTACCAAGGTTTGTGGTCACGGTCGTGATCAGGAGGTTGAGCTGATGGTCCAGGTGGCGGCGTCGCGAGGAACAATGGAAGAGTTGGCGGCCAGTGGCAGAGGAAGCAAAAGAAGAAGAAGAAAACGAGAGGGGCTGCAGATAGGAGAGAGAAACCGATGGTGGCTCATGGTGGTCGGTTGGCGGTTGTGTTGGCTTCCTATGGTGGAGCTGGTGGTGGCTCCGATTGGTGGCTGGAACGGCAGGGAGAGAGATGAAAGAGAGAGGACTGTGTTGATACCGGAAAAGCTGGTTTTTTGGCTGACTTTGGACCCGAGTTTCTCCTCCCTTAGGTCATCAATGGAGCCTCTATTTATAGGCGATGTAAGAGGGTAATATCGTCTACACCGGGGTAAAATTTCAACCCATGATTATGTTGGGAAGGATCCCAACCGTTGGCTCAAAGTAGGCATGGTGCACTGTCAAATCTGCAGAAAAAACTGCCAGAGTTGGCATGTTTAGGCCGGCTCCAGCGCCGATGGATTGTCATTCAGACTTAACTATTCACATGGAGATGTAGAGGAACTGTAGAGGATCATTTTCGTGCAAGTTTGGTTAAATTTGGTGGACGTTAGGTGCATTAAATGCACCTGTAAATTAGTAACCGGACCAGCTTTACCCGGGTAAAAGAAGAAGACAATGAACAGTGACCAGCCGACGAGTCGCTTGGTCCCTTTTTTTTTTAACTCAAAACAGCGCCGTTTTGGGTTTGAATTGGGGATTTAAACTGATTTTCAATTTAGTCCTCCATCTTTCAATTCTTTCAATTGAACCCCTAATTGACCCTAAACTTTGGATTTAATGCAATTAAGCCCCTGATGAACTTCAATTTCAGCCCCATATTTACGCGCCTTTTGCAATATGGTCCTTGGTGTCAGATTTATGCAATTTAACCCCTAATTGACCATTAAACTTTCAATTTCTTCAATTTCCCCCCGGTTTTTGTCAATTAAGCCCCTAAATTTTGCCGCCTGTTGCAGAATGGTCCTTGGTTGCAAATTTTGTCAATTTAACCCCTAATTGACCCCAAAACTTCAATTGTCTTGCAATTTGGCCCCTAATGTCAATCAAATAAGTTGGTAAAAATTAAATTTGGTCTCTTAAAATTCCAATATTCTCAATTAACCCCAAATTAGGCTCCCAAACTTAAGTTTTCACCAATTAAGCCCCAAATAAAATTAATTTGACCCATTTAAAGTATAATTAAGCCCTTGCACTTAATTAAATCCTTCAATTGGACCCAAATTAATTCTTAAACATAATTAAAATTTAATTTGGCCCATGATTAAATCAAATTGGCCTATTAAAAATTTAATTATGTCATTGGAGTTAATTTTTATGCAAATTCGTCCAATAATTATTTAATTTGACCTTGAATTTGCATTTTTTTTTCTCTATTTTTGGGCACAATGAGGTACAATTAGGCCTTGAATTTCCTTTAAAAATTGCGACTTGATTTCCCGACCTGCTTTCTCCACGTTGCCAGCCTTTATTTTATTTTTTAATTTTGATTTTGAAAAAAAAAATGAATTTTTGAGGAATAGCCCAAAATTTAGTTATGAGAAAAGCCATGCTGACTAAAACTTTTGCCTTTAAGATAAGTTTTCTAAAGAGCCTTTATATTCATGCACTGCAATCATTCATTTTGCCAACTCAAAAACAAAATGCTTTATTTATTTATTTTATACAACAAGGCGATAATGCAAGATCTAAGAGGGCATAAAGTATGGGATTTTCACAAAGCAATCCTTAAACTAATTGAGCTCAGGTTAAAAGTTCTGCGCGAAGTGGATAAAATCTCTTCCTATATAAATAATCTTTAAACTGCTCAATTGTAGAATATGTCAGTGAACCATAAAGAGGATGAGGAAGCAGATGAATTGGTACTACTTCATCTCTTCCCACTTCTGACTCTTGGTTGTCAATGTCATGATCCCACTCCAACCCTTCAAAGGAATTCAAATCTACTATCACTTTGATCCCACATTGTTTCACATTAATGTCTTCGCTCCCCAAATTCACATACAATTCCAATTCTTCGTGCCCACAACATTCTTCCATTGCCATCTCACTTAAACTTACGAATCTTGTCCAACTTATGGGGCAATAGAGTCCTATTACCAGTGTAGCTTCAAACAATTGCATACCGTTGCTCTTTTTTTTAATAATAGCATTGATTGTATGACTCCTACTAAAAAAAATCCTTGTAGTGAAAGCCCACAAAATCAACCCTTGAAAAACTGGAGGTATATGAAATGATAATGAACATCCTTCTCCATGGAAGGTGAACCCCTTTCGCAATTTGTGATGATAGATTCCCATAAGCAATTTGGCATCATAGCCGTGAATATGATATCCATAACCACCATTCCATGATGCCTGCATATATATATATATATATTGATTAATTACAAAGAGTGCTGAAATTTTAGACACTAATATATATATAGTATATGCCAATTGTGTCTTTATTTATGTGCGGAAGAGACAGAAATAGTACCTCAACAAAACTCTTCTTGTAATTATTTGATAAATCGGAGGCGGTATCAGAGGAAACAATCCAGCCATGATTACTTAGACCTTCCATGCCAATGCCCTGAATCTCTGTTAAATTTGGACTCCTATATAGAGACAGATTTTCATTGTTTTTGGACTGGACTGGAAGTCTTACCTTTTCCATTGATGTGCAACCGATTGCATCCAAGAGTTTTAAATTTGAGGGAAGCTCTAAGATTGATACAAGATTGCTGCAGTACGACACTCTCAAAAGCCCCAGCTTAGGAAGGACGTCGATGCCAGAAGGCAGACTTAAGAAATTGTTTCCTGATAGATTCAATTCTTCGAGAGAGGACAACCAACTAAAATCAACACAATTAGTTGCGCGTTCAGACAAACCATAATAAGCAAGTCTTAGTTTTCTCAATAATCTCCAACCAGTGAAACAAGTTGGCAGCAAGGCTCTCCAATCTAAAACACTTGATGAAATTGGTGAAGACCAAGATGTAGATAATGGCGCGTCTGCATTGAAATTGTATCCGCACAGTGACAACTTCCTTATATACTTTAAATGTTTAATTGAAGCGAAAAAGTGCTCATTGTTAATTCCATCTGCTATCAGCTCGGCAAAGGATTCCATATCACCCATGTGCTCCGGCAACTTCTCAAGCTGTGAACACTCTGAAATATTCAAAATCTCAAGAGACTTTGCCTCACAAATGCTTTGGGGAAGAATCTTTAGCTTCCAACATCCCTTTAGATTTAAGAAAGTGAGGCTCTTTAAATGTCCGATAGATTGATGCACCTCGAATAAACCCGAGCAACCTTCTAACAAAAGTTTTTCTAGACTTGAACTGTGGAAGTTTGGTGTTTTAACAAGGTGCTTTGAATAACTGAGATTAAGGATTTTTAGTTTATTGAGAATCTGTAAGATCAGTAAGGAAAATAACAAAAAGTAATCATCAAAAATTGTAACTTAAAAATATGCATTACATCAAGGATAAATTTTGGAGTATTGTAGTATTTTTCTTACCTTTTTCTCCTTCCATAATTCTTTGATGTTACTATATTGCATATCAATAACAACTAGGTTGTCCAACATTAAATCGGATGGAATAGATTTCAAAGGACATTCAAGCCAACAAATCCATATCAACTCTTCAAAAAGCAGTTTGAAGGGCCCAGATAGACGTGCTCCATTGATTTGGAGTAACTTCAAGCATCTCATCTTTGTAAATGATCCTGTGCTTAATAAATTCTTTTCTGATGCTCTGACATCCAGCGCTAAACCCTCTACCACTTCCGTTCCCTAAAAAACCAACAAAATTCAATAGAGTTACAAAGTAATTATATGCAAGAAGTTTAAAAAGAAAGATAAACGAGCATTTGTGTATGCATTTAGTTATTACCATTTGCTTGCTGAGTACATTCCATGCATCCTCACATTGCCATACTCGGCTGCGTTTTCCTGGGTTGTTAGGTGACTCTTTGTGAATGATCTCCCTTCCCATGTCTCGTAATAGATTATGCATGCTTATATTTCCAGAAGCATTAACATTAATCAGAGACCTTTCACTGAGAGTTCCCAAATCATCCTCTGGATTGTAACCACATCGAGCTTCAAGTACTTTTGCTACATATTCTTTATTTCTACCAATAAAAAAGCTTGCAAGATCAAGAAATGTATTTTGTAGTTTATGGTCATCCAGTTTGTCAAAACTTATTCGAAGTTTTTCCTGAATATCATGGTTTGGAATTTTTCTCAATTTGTCGATTATACATTTCCATCTAGATTTGTTTTTCCCGGACAAACAAGAACCTAAAACCTCAAGGGCTAAAGGAAGCCCTCCACAGTAATCAACGACATCATTCGAAACCTCAACATAATCTTTTGCTGGCTTGGTTTCCCTGAAGGCATGCCAACTGAAAAGTTGTAGGGACGCATCTCGTTTCAATTCTTTGACATGACATTTTCGATTCACTTTTAGAAGCAAGCGTTCATCTTCAGATGTAATTATTACTCTACTTCCGGGACCAAACCAACTTCCATCTCCCACCAAAGCATTTAGTTGGTACTGATGAGTTACATCATCAACAACAACAAGAACTCTTTTGTGACAAAGTCGTTCTTTGATCAGAACCATTCCTCTATCAACATTATTGATATTTGCAGGATTTTGCTTTAAGATATCATGAAGAAGTTGTTTTTGTAAAAGAACAAGACCATTCGATTGTTCTGAAGTTTCATTGATATTCGAAAGAAAACAGCTTCCCTCGAATCCATAGCAGAGTTGATTAAATACAACTTTTGCTATAGTCGTCTTTCCTATTCCCGGCATCCCATGTATGCCCACTAGGCGTACATCATCTGTCGCGGTACTTATGAAGTCACTAATAGTATGGACAAGGGGATCAATACCTACTACGTGAGTAGAAACATTTATGTACTTGGGATCCAATTTATTCAACACATCCTTGATAATGTCTTGGATAAATTTTGATTCGTGCCTGCTCATAAACAAAAGCAAGTCTTTAATAGAGAGACAATTAAGCATGCTAAAAAAAATTATTATTTCACATGGGTAAAATCTAATGTATAATTACTCCATAAATGTGTGCAAGGGAATCTTAGAGAGAAAAAGGCATACCCATTTTCCATATCACTGAGATTCCATCCGGAGAGATTTCCCGCCTCCTCAAGAGCTTTTCTCCACTCCTTCACCTTCTCTTTAAAACAGTCTTCATGCTTATCAAATGCTTTTACAAAACTGCCGGTCTGCTTTCTCACATCTGAAGGATCAATGTCATAGAATACAGGAAGAACAATCTGACCAGTTTTCCTGTTTTTGCACTCAAGAATCTCTACAAGTTCATTAAGACACCATCTAGAAGAAGCATATCCTTTAGAGAAGACCACTATAGATATCTTTGATTCTTGAATTGCCTTGAGGAGATGTTTGGAGATTTCTTCACCCCTAGGAATTTCATTATGATCTCGAAAAGTGTAGATTCCTGCTTGGACTAAGGCAGTATATAGATGATCTGTAAAATTCTTGCGATTATCTTCTCCTCTAAAACTCAGAAATACATCGTAGGCCCCATTTGGTCTAGAGCGAGAAGACTCTGGCTTTGTCATGGCAGCTGCAGAAATTATGACACACTAAATTAGCAATGGAGCAAGGAATGCATGTAAAGCGATCATCAGAGACAATACATGTAAATTCTGATGGGAATTTGTTAGAGAAGCTGAATTTTGATCTGTATATAATTTAAGTGACATGATAAAGAGGAATCCCCGCGAAAGTGATTAATCTTTAAGTAACAAATAACATATTGACAGCAAATCATGAACTTGGAATGATAAAAGTGGTGGGATTTATTTTGATGTGTCCTAAAGAACTTCCTCTCTTAGAAAAATAATATATTATATTGTTTCCACCATGCTTCCTTACCTCCCTCTCCCCTAGTTATTTATTCTAACAGAAAGAAGTAAACTGATTTTGATTGCTAATAAGCATAGCCTAATATTTTGCCCTCTTTTTCTTCAACTTTTTAGCACCCAAGCAGAATGGAACTTTCACGATCCGATTTTAACATAACTGATCTACCAATGAAAATTTTTATTATTATGCTCTCAGCACGAGATATTTCTACGTTACCTGTGGAGACAAAACTGACAGGCTTCCTGAGGTCTGCTTTTCTTCTCTTTCGCGAGGATGAATCGTTTTCTTCATCTTTGGATTGCTTGCGTTTTACTTTCTGCATTCTAAAATAGAATGATATTGTGCTTGAAGACCTACAAGGAACTCAATAAACTGGTCGATATTGATATATCTATCCGAACGTAAAGCTTCCAAATTATTGTTATAAATAAATACATGAAATTAAAACGAAGCAAAGAGAGTTAGTTATACCTCTACATAACCCAAGGGCTGGTTAGATTCCGCCAGCTAGCAACTGGAGATCAGAGAGGTTAGCTGATGAATATCGCTGTCCTGCAACAATCGATATTGCCGAAAAGATTAAACCAAAAAAGACTGCATGCATGCAATCAGTAGCAACAATCCCAAAGATTACCTCTATATGGTGTTTATGAGTTGGTCGGATTCCATCTACTCGGTGACTTTAAAGATCAAATTGCAGCAATCAGAAAGGTTAGCTGAAGAGCGAAGCAATGAGGACTGATGAAGGTTGGTACAGACTATTGTTCCAGAGAAAGAATATGCTTTCTTGCAATTTATTAGCAACGCAATAATTGTTAAAAATAAAAGGTAACATATACAGGAAAAGGAGCAAAGAGATTTCGTTAGCTACAAATTGATCAAAATCAAGCAAATTTATAGCTCTTGCTTGAGCATCAAACAGTTTTTCCGAGAGCTAAAGCAGTCAAGAAGCAGGTGTATCATGAAGTGGCAATAAGGGTATTTTATCAACCGTGTTGTTGGTGAGGTTTTGACCGCATCGGAGTAAAATGGCATGATTTTCCACACGGAAAACTAATAACACCATTATCATGCAATCGGCTGCCTCCATCTCTCCTCCGTCTAATCTGATACTCTCAAAATCAAATGGTCTAAATTTCCACAATCCTTTTTTCAAAGCCTGGGTTATTTTTTTTCCAGACAAGACTTTGACTAGTACGTCAACTGAACTTTCTTTCTTTACTTTTGATTAATTGTTACACTGAATTTCTTTCTTTGGTTCAAAAGGTTAGAATTCCCGGCAATATAAACTTTACCGATATTCTCATACCATGTTTCCATAATGTAGTTCTATATGTAGCAAAAGATTTCTATTTCTATTGTTTTCTAAAAGACTTTTTGACACCTGCGAAAGCACAAGCAATTGATTCTAACTAGTCAAATACCCCTAAAATATTCCATAATGTATCAAAGTAATTGCATAAAGTTAGCTTTAAAGGTCTTCAGCCGTAGATCAAGACGATGGAGAATTAACTCAAAGGTTGAATTCCAATATAGCAATTGATTCTCAAAGACCAATTTATTTCTAACTAGTCAAATACTCCTAAAATATTCCAGAACGTATCAAAGTAATTGCTAGACTTTGAAATTTTCCTTTCACAATTTCATTTCATTAGGTTAACATTTGACCAATACTTTTCTACATGCACCATTAAATACCTAATGAATTCAAAAACATATTTCACAAAATCCAAATATATCTGCAATGTAGAAATATATGACTGACCACTTGTGTTTCAACAATACAAAAAAAAAAAAAAACAAATTGGTTTTTTATGAGCAATTAAATTTATATTTTCTAAGAAATCCTCTTCTACACAATACCCTACATGGTACCCTGTTAATGATTGTACTCTGTCATGGTTTATCTCCACCTCAAAGGGTGCTTGTAAAATACCAATCTCCTCCCACAAAATACACCTCTTGGTAACCAAACTCCCTGCATAAACACAATAGTTTCAACCTTAAAATTTCCTCTGTTCCACATTACCAAAATTCCACCAAGACAACTATTAATTAATTCACAGCCTAATCACCAATCTCCCTATCCAATTGCTTTGTAATGTCTACTGTTAGAACCGCCAGATCTTAAGCACTTATAAATCCCAGAAACTGCCCAGCATTTAACATCTCTTGCACCTCATCATCTTTCCCATTCTTTTATGGTACAGACACGTCACTAAGATGAGTGTAACGAGCGTTTCCTTGTCTGATGCCAGAGTCAAGTGAGCTTGAACCATCCTCTTCCCCTTCTGCCGTATCGTTTTCTAAACTGTCAGTTGATGAAAAGACTTTAACCTTCCTCTTCCTTCTCTGTAAAATCATAGGGTGAAATATATGCTGGGTATTTGGGTTTATGGCTTGTTCTTCTGATAGTTGAGGACTCTCAAGAGGCACTCATTCATGGGATGGGCTAGATACTGTTTTTATTTAGCAGTTTCCGTAGTTGAAACTCAATTCCAAACACCCCTTAGTGCTGATCTTCTCTCCAATATTTCCGGAACAGAATTTCAACAGGAACATCAGAAACAGCTGTTTTACAGATTTCCAAATCCCTGTTGTTATGCGAACAGTTAATCACATCCACAATCAACGCCAAATCTGCACAGCTTATAGTTGCAATCTCGTCAGAATTTTCAACATCAAAGTGTCAGCAGTACTAGTCTCTGTTTCACTCTCATCTTCCTGCTTCACCAGATCAAAAGCTGCCATACTGTACTCAATAGCTTCAGATACTAGATAATGCAGAGGATCCAATTCCTGCAATTTGATCTTATAATCTTTCCCATTTAACCACAATCCACAAAGTAGTGTGCTCTTTAATAAATCTGTGAAGCCGTGTTCCAATTAAAAGATCAATATGACCAAGATTG
>Ga0325405_1008318_pt1 | contig 10325 bp, 1 predicted proteins | sample PopdelMetagenome_21_FD_205663 | JGI IMG/M metagenome (GOLD analysis project Ga0325405, IMG submission 205663) | Populus deltoides microbial communities from Bellville, Georgia, United States - Xylem-Control-R2 | ecosystem: Host-associated > Plants > Phyllosphere > Stem > Wood/Secondary xylem...
TTAGAAGTGATAGTTAAAATCCGGAATTGAGTAATTCAACTTACACAGTGGGGAGTAAGTTGAACTAGTAGTCTTGGCAATTCCTCCCTGCATAAGTAATTCTTGTCCTCGTGAATTGACATCAAAACCTGGAAATTGTAGCTGAAGTTCTTCAAGGTTTTCCCAAGTTGAGTCTTCATTAAACATATTTTACCAATCAATCAATCCAAATGTAATCGTTATATTTCATTTCCTCATGATTTTCCTGTCCCAAACTGTAACAGGATTCACCTTAACCTTTCTAAGTTCATCAGTTACTAGAAATTTAGAAGAAACCACAACATTTACACCAATCTTTTTTTTATATTATTTTTGCAATGAAACATGAAACACCAGATGTATTTGCACTCATTTTAGGCAAGAGAAGTTTATAAGCCACTGTCCCAATTTTCTGAATAATCTTATGAGAACTAAAATATCTCGGGTTCAGTTTTATGTTCCTCCTCAAAGCTGCAGTTGTCTGCTCACATGGCTGCAACTTAAGAAACACTCAATCTCCCACCATGAATTCAATTTTCGTCCTTCCATTATCAGCTATTTGCTTCATACTGATTCTAGCCATATCTAGTTATCGCTGAAGATTGTAATTCATTTCACACCTCTTTTGTAACATATCCTCCACAGCTTCTACAAGAGTCTTCTCAGGTAACACAATTTCTGTATTAGGAGGTGAATATCCAGGAAAGGGCTCATTTTGATCATAGAGATGCAGCTGGAATTGTACACCTATTGAGCTAAGGTAAGCCAAGAATTCCACTGTTCTGGATTATGCATAGTCATGCATCTTAGTAGGTCTTCAAGCACTGGTTTACCCTGCCTGATTGTCTATCAGATTATGAATGATAAGTAAAAATAACTAACACATAAAAAGAGTTTAGAATCACATCTTAAAATGGATCATGTATTAATTTGGATTTATTACCTGCTAAGAAAAATTGCAAGGACATGGCCCGACATCGAACCATTCGATCTTAGGCTGCTCGATAAATAATAAAAACAATTAACATATAAATACATAAATGATGTAATTTTTTACCATTATCCTTGTTATTTATATATGCACATAAAAAAACAAAAATAACATTTTTTATATAAAAATAACTTATCCATTATTTTTTGACACAAACTCATTAAAAACAAGCACACATCAACACAAATATTCACACATAAAAATCTCAACAACAAAATTAAACCATTTCATCTCAGATAAACTAAAATTAATACCGATCCTTTTAACCCGGCCTATAGTGGGGTATTGATTTCAATCTTATTTCATCTTAAAAATAAATTTTTCATCAGCATTATACTCTGGAGATTGTCACACATTAATATGGACCCCAACATTTTTAATTTTCATAATAATACATAATCGATTAAACATCATCAACACTAACAAGCATATCATCACAAAAATTCAATAATATACTAAAAATTGCTTAAAATTCATTGGATTTTGAAATTGACCTTATAGTGTGGCATGAATTATCCATGAAGCAACTAGAATACACGATGGCAATGTCGGTGCATGGGGTTCATGTGTTGTCAACATTGATAGACTGTGGCGTGTCATTACAAACTTCGGCGCGGTGTGATGATGCATCTTGTGACAAATTAATGGAGTAAAAACATCCTATACGCTAGTGCGTACATCACACGCATCAGCCACTATCCATCTTTAAATATTATTTTATATCTATTAAAATATTAATTTACCTCTTAGCCTACATTATTATAATAAAAAAAATCATTATGAAAAATACAAAAAAATCATTAGATGTCATTAAATAGTTTTTGAATTTAAAAACAATTAGGTTATTTTATTATACTTTAAACAATAAAAAGTCGAAATAATCCTTAGACACCAGTTTAATATTTTTGTTCTTAAGATTAAATAAATTATTTTACTGTAAAAAAAAATACATTATCTTCGATAACCAAGCTACTTGTTTTTGTTAGTTTATTATTTTACTACTACAATTCACATTAGAAATGAGTTTAGAGTTATAATATTTTACGCTATTTAAAACCATCGTTCCGTTTTATTTTTATTTATTTAATTTACACTGTTTAAAACCACCCTTTCATGCAGTGTATATATATATATATATAAATCAATGCTTCCTCGCATGGAAAGACAGACAGGTATTTGTACACGTGTTTAAAAAATAGGATATGCATGACAGGTCATTGCCATACAAGATAAGGGTACTTTCACTTTTGACTAGGGGTGTTTACGGTTCGGTTCGGTTTGGTTTTTATCAAAAAAAGTAATCAAACTGAATTTTTTTAAAAAAACCGAAACCGAACCAAAACCGATTCAAACCGACCGGTTTTGGTTCAGTTTGGTTTTTTAGAGAAAAAACCGGTTCAAACAGGTTTGGCTCGGTTTTGTTTCGGTTTAGCTCGGGTTTTTTCTGGTTTTTTCGGTTCGGGTTCGATTCAGTTCGGTTCGGTTTTTTTGGTTCCAGACTTAAAAAACCAAAACCGAACCAAACCGGTTAGTTTTTTCAAAATTTTAATCCATTTAATCAATTTTTTTTCACGATTCAATTTTTTTAATTATATTTTTTTAATTTTCTCAATTTATATTAGTTTTTCAATTTTTTTAAACACATTACTTTTCACCATCTGTCTGGGGGTAATCAGTGCATGTGGAAGGTTGGAGATTGGTGTCCTTGTGCATGAGACTAGGCTACGGCCTCTATATTCATGTACAGCATTTGTTTTATTTTTACGGAGTCCCTATATTTTAAAAAAACATTATTAATATTATACGTTAATATTAAAAATATATTTTTTAAAAAATAAAAAATATTATTTTATATATTTTAAATAAAAAAATATTTTAAAAAACAATTATTACTATAATACCAAATACTTCCTACTAAAATATATTGTTCCTAAGTTGTATGCATTGTTTCATTCGTTTATCATAGTTCTAATGTTGTTTGGACATTGATAGCATAATCACTCATACATGCCGTGCTAAACATGAATTTAAAGCGCGGAAGATTTATTTATTTATTTATTTGCTGTTTTAAAAATATATAGTAATTACAAGGTATACCCTTCCTTTTTAGGACACAAATATCTAAATATACGATATTAATATATAAAAACTTAAACTTAAATAATTTAATTGTGTTCTTATAGCAGAGAAATAAAAATATATTTAATTATAAAGATAAAAATAAAAATGAGTGTCTCTAGGATTTTTTTGATAAATCTACATTCCACTAAAAAAATAAAACAAATAAGATAAAGAATAAAAATTTTATAGTATTTTAGTGACATCTTATTAGTTAATCAGTAAAATCTATTTTATAAAAATAAATAAATATAAGTAAGAAAAAAAATACTAAATGAAAATATTTTTATTATTTTTATGGGACATGATTTTAGAGTCTTTTCCATTTGTATTTATCTTTTTCTTCAAAGTAAATTCCAATAAATAACTAATTACTTCTTAATATAAAACTTTCTAGACAAAAATATAAACGTAACAAAGTTAAATTGATATTTTTACAATTATCAATTTAAATAATTCATAATTTTGATCTTTATCTTTGTATTAAGATCTGAACCATTAATTTTCATAAATAGATTTTAAAAGAATTTAAGCAAAAGGTAATAATAAAAAGTATTTTTTTAGATTTTAAGCAGAAATGATAAATTTTTAGATGTAGGGATTGAATAATAATTAAAATAATATATGTATTTATAATGAAATTATTATCTTGTAATTCTTACAATAATAGATTTTAATTTTATATTGATATAAATATTGTATTGGATATATAATTAATTTCCCTGTACCTTAACTTGCTCATATTATTTGAGTTTTTCATCCATCTGAATGGACGGCTTCAGATTGATGATCGTGATCCATGGCGAATAGCCAATTAACACTCTACAGAACAGTTTTTATCACGAGGAAAGTATTAGAATTGTCATTTTGAATAATAATAATAAAAAAAAGATAAATTAATTTCATATTCATATCGGAAAACGTCGAAAAAAAGAAATTAAATGAGCTAAGCGCGTGGGGTATCCTTCACCTTATTTTTAATCACAATAAATCTTTAGATTCGTCAAGTTGTTAATTGGTCAGATTTAGTTGCCTATTACTACAAGGTTATTGACTAATGACCACTCATTTTCCTGATTGGCTAGATTAATTTTCATCACATGTATTTAATATAAAAAAAAACATGTTCTTAATGACCAGTATCTAGATTGAATAAATAATCATGTGATTGTGTATTTTTTTCAAATTAAGGAATTAATCTATACTTATAACTCATCACTTTATGTAATTCTTTAATTCTTTAAAGGTTGTCGAGGCGAAAACATTAAAAAAAAAAATCTCGTTTCAAGGACTTGTTTGCATAATTATAACATTTTATGACTAGAATGTATTTGTATATTTGTGTTCAAGTTCTTTGCGGGATGAGACTATGGTTTTTCTTCATTTTAAACTCTCCACCACTTCTCGCCCTATCTTTTAACTTTTTTTTTTATTAATATAGGTGTTCGAGTCAGTTCATGTGGATCTCGACTAATTCTACAAGTCTTGAAGTTAAAGATCATAAAACTTCTAGTGGTCCTAAAAGGATTCAAACTTGTGATCATTAGAGAACAAATCCAAAACCTGACCAGTTGAGCTACCCTTCAGGTTCCCTATCTTCTAACTTCTACTTCTTGTTGGAATGTTACGGTTTATGCACGCGTACACATACACAGTTTATTGACCTCGTAAAAATAGTATTTATTTTTAATATATTTGTGTGTTGACATGTTAATATTTAAAATAAATTTTAAAAATAAAAAATATTATTTTAATATATTTTCAAGTAAAAAATATTTTAAAAAAAATTTATAAAATCAATTTCAAACAATCTCACCAAACATTCATCCCATCGTGTGATTATTTAAACCAACAAGTTAAGTTGGCTGGAGAATGCAAAAATTTTCAAGCGTTTTTTAATATACACACACACCCACACAGCCTTTTTGAAAGCGACCTGCCCAACAATGATGTTCATATAAAAACATTGAATTTGAGATGCTAAATTTGTCGATGAAGGTCGTCAAGAACATGTTAGGTCACGGATGACGAAGAAATCGAAAACCTAATTAGCAAAGCTATTAATTCTTTAGTTTTTGATCGAGAGAAGGCTAGCGAGACCCCATGAGCTCGTTCAGAACTTTCTTCTCTTTTCTAATCACTTTATTTAGCTATCCATGCCATCATTTTGATGTGTCCTTTGGCTTAATTTGAGAAGCAACTTTAGTAATTAATTTAGCACACAATTAAATCATAATTAGACCAACTTTAGAAGTAAACCAACACAAGTTGGGGATTAAAAATTGGACTAAACTGGCAGTTTAATATCCCCAACTTGCATCGCCGCCTTTATGATTAGTGGAAAGCAACTTAATTATATTTTATTTTTATCTCCAAGTTTTTAAGTTAATTCGACAATTGAGACCAAGCAAAAATTCAAAATTTTAGGTTGCATTTACAATCTCAAATGTCTTGTCAAGCAGATTGAATTACATCAGAGAATCGAACTTAAAATATTAAATGTTAAGTAAGGTTTTGAAAATAATTTTTTTATTACTATTTAATATATTCCTTTAATTGAAATTGTTAGTTAGACTTGAACTTGTATTATTTAATAAATATTTCTAATATAATAAAAATATAAAAATTACTAGATTGATGACATGTGCTACACCACGCATCATGTTAATTTCTTTTCCAAACATGAAAAAGGCCAGGCATTTCTAACGTATTTTCTAGTAATTATTTTCTAGATTGGGGTTTGAATTTGAAAAATAAATCAAAAACCAAAAGGTGACAAAAAAAATCCAAACCAACTCGAGCAAACCTATTAAACCCTTGACTTTGGTCATGATACTGAGATAACCTCATATAAAGTAAATAATAAAAATCATGAAGTCCAACTCTCAACCAACCCAATATTAAAGGATGAAATTGAAAAAAAATCAATAAAAATAAATACTAAATTTATAATCTGAATCATGATACCGAGTTAACCTCATTTAAAGCAAACCAATAAAAACTAAGAATCTCAATTCTCAACCAACCTAATGTTTAAAGATGCAACTGAAAAATAAAAACTAAATTAAAAGAATAAAAATCAATTTTGACATTAAAAAATAAATGACAGCACACTTTGTTATTTTAAAGAGAGTCAGTGGTCATGTTCGAAGGTCTGTGGCTACTGCATGTGCTGTCTAAATGTAGCGGGCCTTCTCACACGCTCGTGCACTACACGTGCCAGCCATGTTTTTTCCTTCTATTCAATTTAATTCCTTAACACTTATTTTAGTTTCACATTTAGTCTTTAAAGATTCAATTATTCTAAATTAATGAAATTGAATTTTATTTTACTAAATTGAGCATTAACTGAGTGAAAAAATTTTCTTTGACTTCAAGAGAACCTTATATGAGGCCACCTGAAGTAAACTATCATGTCTGATTATAAACTAATTCAATTTAAAAGGATAAAATTGAAGAGAAAAAAGTTTGAGTGACAAAAAAATCCATAACACTATTGCAATCCATGGCGTTTTTGTACCATGATATATAGTGAAACTCTAAACTCTTTTAGTGACATTTGAATCCCTATTAATTGTTAAGGTCTTATATTATATAAGAAGTCATTTTAATTGGGATCTTTTACCATTCTAACACAGCTTCGAAAAAGTTTTGGGAGAATAACATAGTTTAAAAAAATATTTGTGAAATAACACAATTTGAACAAAATTGTGTTTTTAAATATTAGTTTTGTACACAACCGCTATTCTCAATATTATTTTCGTAGACAACCATTATTTCTAATATGGGTTGTTTAGTCGAAACCAAAAAAGCATTTTCATGCAAAATAATTAATCTCAACAAAAATCAATCCAAAATTTTATAAATATTCAATGGTTAAAAGATAAACTTCAACATCTAATTGCAAAAAAACAGGCAATGAGATAGTTGATGTGACAAAAGAGACAAATGGTGAAGGAAAAGAAAAAATAAGTCACCGGGAATACATCATTTTTTACACACCCGGTACCGTTAAAAAGATACCAACAAGATGATTCTCACCACTTCTTGAAACACCACCGAAAAAGTTAGTAATTAATTAGAAGTTTTGTTCGGGGTTAATTTAAGGTTAATTAAAACCTTGATTAGTAGTCTTTCAATGTGTAGTTAGAATCGTCTTGTGGAGATCTTTCTAACGATACTGGATGTGTCAAAAAAATTTGTCATTAAATCTTAAATCTTATTTTTTTTGCTACTAAATCTTTATAAAATTTTGGTTTAATTTTTTTTGAGGTTAATTATTTTGTAAGAGAAATGCCTTTTGGTTTTGACTAAAAAACTGTTGATATTGAGAATAACAGTTATGTATAAAATAAATATTTAGAAGTATAGTTATGTTTAAATTATGTTACTTTTTAAATATATTTTTAATTTATGTTATTCTCTCCAAAAAAATTTCTGAATCGTGTTATTTTTTAAAACAATTATTTTAATTTTATATTTTAAAATAATGGAGAAATTTTAAAAAATAATATTATATTAATTTTTAACTATTATATACAGCTTCATGATTCCTTTTTCTTGCTAAAATGGTGACTTTTTTGGCCTTTTGCCATCAACTTTACTGTGAGGAGGTAATATACTGTGTGGGGGAGAGAGAGAGAGTAGTCACCTTTCTAACAGGAAAAAAGGAATCAGGAAGCTATATATAACAGTGACTGCTTTGTATTATCTGTCAATACATTAATTATTAGCTAGGTGAAATAATCAATTGTCAAAAAAAAAAATAAAAAATGAAAACAGCACAATCATTTAGGAGGTGGATTACTGGAGTTATTTTTTAAAGTTTTTTTATTTAAAAATATATATCAATAATTTTTTTTATTTTTTTAAATTATTTTTTATATTAAAATAATTTAAGAACAAAAAAATTAATTTCAAACTTTTTTAAAAAATTCAAATGCGGTTTCAGCAGCAAAAACATTAACCCTTTGAATTATGTTTGTTTTTGTTTTCAAAAAATATTTTTGAATATTTTTGAATTTTTAAAGATTAAATTAATTTTTTTATAATTTTGGATCGTTTTGATATGCTGATATGAAAAAATAATTTTAAAAAATAAAAATATATATTATTTTGATATAATTCCAAGCGAAAAATACTATGATTAGTGGAAAGCAACTTAATTATATTTTATTTTTATCTCCAAGTTTTTAAGTTAATTCGACAATTGAGACCAAGCAAAAATTCAAAATTTTAGGTTGAATTTACAATGTCAAATGTCTTGTCAAGCAGATTGAATTATATCAGAGAATCGAACTTAAAATATTAAATGTTAAGTAAGGTTTTGAAAATATTTTTTTATTACTATTTAATATATTCGTTTAATTGAAATCTGTTACTTTGACTTGAACTTGTATTATTTAATAAATATTTCTAATATAATAAAAAAATAAAAATTACTAGATTGATGACATGTACTACACCACGGGTCATGTTAATTTCTTTTCTAAACATGAAAAAGGCCAGGCGTTTCTAATGTATTGTCTAGTAATTATTTTCTAGATTAGGGGTTGAATTTGAAAAATAAATTAAAAACCAAAAAGTAACAAAAAAAATCCAAACCAACTCAAGCAAATCTATTAAACCCTTGACTTTGATCATGATACTGAGATAACCTCATATAAAGTAAATAATAAAAATCATGAAGCCCAACTCTCAACTAACCCAATATTAAAAGATGAAATTGAAAAAAAATCAATAAAAATAAATACTAAATTTATAACCTGAATCATGATACCAAGTTAACCTCATTTAAAGCAAACCAATAAAAACTAAGAATCTCAATTCTCAACCAACCTAATGTTTAAAGATGCAACTGAAAAATAAAAACTAAATTAAAAGAATAAAAATCAATTTTGACATTAAAAAATAAATGACAGCACACTTTGTTATTTTAAAGAGAGTCAGTGGTCATGTTCGAAGGTCTGTGGCTACTGCATGTGCTGTCTAAATGTAGCGGGCCTTCTCACACGCTCGTGCACTACACGTGCCAGCCATGTTTTTTCCTTCTATTCAATTTAATTCCTTAACACTTATTTTAGTTTCACATTTAGTCTTTAAAGATTCAATTATTCTAAATTAATGAAATTGAATTTTATTTTACTAAATTGAGCATTAACTGAGTGAAAAAATTTTCTTTGACTTCAAGAGAACCTTATATGAGGCCACCTGAAGTAAACTATCATGTCTGATTATAAACTAATTCAATTTAAAAGGATAAAATTGAAGAGAAAAAAGTTTGAGTGACAAAAAAATCCATAACACTATTGCAATCCATGGCGTTTTTGTACCATGATATATAGTGAAACTCTAAACTCTTTTAGTGACATTTGAATCCCTATTAATTGTTAAGGTCTTATATTATATAAGAAGTCATTTTAATTGGGATCTTTTACCATTCTAACACAGCTTCGAAAAAGTTTTGGGAGAATAACATAGTTTAAAAAAATATTTGTGAAATAACACAATTTGAACAAAATTGTGTTTTTAAATATTAGTTTTGTACACAACCGCTATTCTCAATATTATTTTCGTAGACAACCATTATTTCTAATATGGGTTGTTTAGTCGAAACCAAAAAAGCATTTTCATGCAAAATAATTAATCTAAACAAAAATCAATCTAAAATTTTATAAATATTCAATGGTTAAAAGATAAACTTCAAGATCTAATGGCAAAAAAACAGGCAATGAGATAGTTGATGTGACAAAAGAGACATGGTGAAGGAAAAGAAAAAATAAGTCACCGGGGATACATCATTTTTTTACACGTTCGGTAACGTTAAAAAGGTCCCGACAAGATGATTCTAACCACTTCTTGAAACACCACCGAACAAGTTAGTAGTTAATTAAGAGTTTTGTTCGGGGTTAATTTAAGGTTAATTAAGACCTTGTTTAGTGGTCTTTCAATATGCAGTTAGAATCGTCTTATTGAGATCTTTTTAACGGTACTAGGTGTATCAAAAACGTTTGCCATTAAATCTTAAATCTTATTTTTTTGCTACTAAATCTTTATAAAATTTTGGTTTAATTTTTTTTTAGGTTAATTATTTTGTAAGAGAAATGCCTTTTGGTTTAGACTAAAAAACTGTTGATATTGAGAATAACAGTTATGTATAAAATAAATATTTAGAAGTATAGTTATGTTTAAATTATGT
>Ga0325405_1008322_pt1 | contig 10320 bp, 13 predicted proteins | sample PopdelMetagenome_21_FD_205663 | JGI IMG/M metagenome (GOLD analysis project Ga0325405, IMG submission 205663) | Populus deltoides microbial communities from Bellville, Georgia, United States - Xylem-Control-R2 | ecosystem: Host-associated > Plants > Phyllosphere > Stem > Wood/Secondary xylem...
TAGCAACTCAATCCACACACACAGAGAGATCCATCAATGGCGGACGAGCAGCCAGCAGTGTTAAGTGGGAAGCGAAGAAGAGGAGCAGAAGCCACGGCCAGATCCGAAGCCCTTGAGCGACTCAAAGCGCTCCGTCGTGGTGGCAGGAGATCTGAAAATGGCGGCGGGTACGCCCTCAAAATGGAAGACCCAATCTATGATTCCGTCCCCGAGGACGAGTACAACAGTCTCGTCGCTCGCCGCCGAGAGGAAGCTCAGGGTTTCATCGTTGACGATGACGGCCTAGGTTACGGCGACGAAGGTGAAGAAGAGGACTGGTCTCAGGCCGGATTACCTCCGTCTTCGGATGAATCGGACGGCGAGGGTTTGAATAAGAGTAGGTCTAGAAAGAAGAAAAATGAAAAGAAAGAGAAAGATAAAGAGAAAGAAGTGAAGAAAGGTAATGCTTCGTTGACGGCTGCTGCGGCGGCGATTATGGGGAAAACGAAGATATCGGCTATGTTTACATCAAATGTTTTTAAAAATAGGGATTCTGTTGGTAAGGTAAAGAGTTTTGACTATGACAATATTGTTGATGATGTTATCGCGGAGTTTGCTCCTGATGAAGCTGATAGAGAAAGGCGTAGAAGAGGACAGTTGATTGTGAAGAATGCTACACCAATTAAGAGTGAAAATCGATTTTTTGATAACGGTAATGATGTTAATTTTATGGTTAAAGCAGATTTGGATAGGGATTTTATTAATTATAAGAGTGGTGTTGATGAGAAAAAAGAGGGAATTGTGGAAGTGAAAGAGAAGGGAGAGGATAAATTGTCTAATCTGGTTAAAGAGGAGGTTGTAAGTGTTTTGGAAGTGAAAGCAGACGAGGCAGTTGTGAAGAAGGATGGTGGACGTACACTTAATGCGAAGATTAGTGATGAGGAGAGGGATCCAGCTTTGAGTGCTACAGCCGGGTGGAAAGAAGTGATGAATGGTAAGAATGGGGGTGAGGCTGTTGGTGGCGCTGGGGTAGTGGAGGAGGTTAAAAGTGGAGCAAATTGTGAGGAGCAATCTGAGTTTGAGCTGGATGGTGATGGGTCATTACCCTTTTACATTCTTGATGCTCATGAAGAGATTTTTGGTGCTAACACGGGCACGATCTATTTGTTTGGGAAGGTAATGTTACTTGTTTGATATTTTAGCCCAAAATCCTAAAAAATGTCTTTTTTTGGTGATCCTGTAACACTTTTTTTGTAGAATGTTAACAATGCTTGTTACAAGAACTTGGATGATTCATTAATTTTCCTTCAAGGGTGATTAAAATGGGCTGTACTAACAAATTAGAATAGGTGGCAGTAGGTTGACTGATTGCACTTAATTGACACTATCGGATAACTAATTTCCCAGTGGTAATTTTTAATTAGTTAGCTATGTGTGATAATTAAACTCTATAAGGCTTTGAGTTGAGGTTAGTGATGAACAAAGATGATGCTTTACTTGTTGAAAAACATTCAGGAATATATTTATGCAGTTTGGATATTTCTCCATTTTTTTCATGAAACCTAACAAATTTAGTGCATTATTGAGCTGGTGGTGGCATTCATTTCATAGATAGCCAATCCGTCCAACAATCAAGTTTGCACAGTGGCATGCAACGAAACTTATCTATTTCTTATGTGTTATTGGTATAAATCCTGGTGTTAGTAGTGATGTTGACATCTGACTTTGGTATTTAGGTGAAAGCCGGAAATACATATCATAGTTGCTGTGTGGTTGTAAAGAATATGCACAGATGTGTTTATGCAATTCCAAATAGTTCTATATTTCGTACTGATGAGATGAGCATGCTAGAGAAAGAGGTTGAAGAGTCACGGATTTCTTCCACAGATTTCCATAAAAAGCTGCAAGTAAGTACATTCTCATATACAAATGTATCTACATATACGTGCTTAAATTATGGAACAAATGTCTTATATTATGGAACAAATATCTTTGTGTTTTATTTTCTGGCTGCTTTTAATGCTTTTATGCAATTTTCTTCTGCAGGACATGGCATATGAACTAAAGAATGAAGTTGCAAGCCAATTGTTAAGTCTCAATGTTTCAAGTTTCAGCATGGCTCCGGTTAAGGTTTGCAGATTCATTCATTCTAATGTCAAAAACAGTGCATTTCTTAAAATGCACTACTGATATTCTGCTGTGCTGTTCATATTTCCTGATATTCTTTTTATTTATTTTGTTGACCAACTAACAGAGGAGATATGCATTTGAGCGCTCTGATATACCAGCTGGAGAGAGTTATGCACTCAAGATCAACTATCCATTTAAGGTTTCCACCAAATTTGTTAAACATAGTAACGCAGTTTAAATCATTGAGCTATATTTGAGACACTCAGATGTCATATTTGTACATCTTAGAGTTTCTTAAGTTACTGTTTTGATACTATCAAGCTCTGTTAAACTCCTTTCTATTTTGAATTATACATTTTGGATTCTCTGAGTGCAGGAACCTCCGCTCCCAGCAGATCTGAAAGGGGAAACTTTCTGTGCTTTGCTCGGAACTCATTGCAGGTAATAGATCTGGGGGTTTTGCTAACATCTGGGCTTAAAGGGTGTGGTGCACTTTTAAATTCCAACCAGACATTACTTCCTCTTAAATAAATCCATGTGTACGAGTTACATAAGAGTGTGATAGAAATTCAATGTGAAAACTTGCTTTAGTGAGCAGACCATCTCTTTCTTTTTATTACAAGTGCTGTCAATATTTTGGCATGTATTCAGAAGTTGTCATCATAACTCTTCTACTGCTTGATTGATTTGTCCTAGACTTGTCAATCTCAAGCTAGACAGCCTAGCCTTCTCAAAACTCAATAACTAAGGTAAAAAAGAGATCAGATGGCTTTAGCTAGTTAGTTGATTAGTCAATACACTTATTGATCACTTATACAAGTCTCAATGTCCACTGATACAGCTTTATTGTGTTAACTTAGAGTCATGTTTGAATCTGATATAAATATTGAATTGAGGCCAGTAAAGTCAACTTGATCATCTTTTATGCAATTTTAGTTCTGGCAAGTTCCAATTCAGCTTCGAGGGGTGGACAGTTATACATAATGAACAATAAATTCTTTTATGGAAGTGGAAAATAATTATTGTTATCATTTACAGTGCTTTAGAGCTTTTTCTCGTTAAAAGGAAGGTAAAGGGACCTTCGTGGCTTTCAGTTTCAAAATTTGCAACTTGCCCAGCTTCTCAAAAGGTAAGGTTTTCAATCAACACATCTTTTATCAGTTCACTTATCCCTCATGAACTCCTTTATAATATCTTCTATGTTTCCTCTGTACCAATCTTGGTCAGGTGAGCTGGTGCAAGTATGAGATTATTGTCGAATCTCCAAAGGACATACAAGTTTCATCTTCATCAAATACCAAAATAGAGATTCCTCCAGTGGTTGTTGCTGCAATAAATCTGAAAACTGTCATAAATGAAAAGCAGAATGTGAATGAAATAGTCTCTGCTTCTGTCATTTGCTGTCACAAGGCCAAGGTTTGATTAAGAGCTCCCATGGCCCATTCCGCTTTCATTTTGATTTCAGGCATTTTTCATTTGGATGTCATCCATTTTGCCTTTGAAGTTGTTGGTTCCAGCACTTATATGCAATGACAATGTCATCTGATCTTAGTTCACATGTCAATTTGAGTAAAAAGGCACTTGGAAAAGGCATCACATATTATTTACTGGTAGAGTTAGATGTAGGTTATGTTCTTGTAATGATACAATACAAATAAAAATTGTTCACTTTGTGCCTTGGAGTCCTAACTTTTGAAGTTACTATGTTTTGTTGGATGTTATCCACAATTTTCTTCCTGAATTTGTTGGTATGGCACTACAAAGTAATTCATAAAAGGGTTTGAAGTTCATTTTTAATGTGACCTTGGTCAGGACGGAAATATTTACATCAGCTTGACGCCCATTATTTTTCATAAATATGCTCCACTTTATGGCTTATGTTATGTGACCTCTAATTGAAGTTTTGGCATTGTTACCATGTAGGCTTCTAGCTCTAATCCGGGATAAAGTTGATTTCACAAGTGCTTTCCCATTTTATGCCATACAAGTTTATGTGCATTACTAAGATAAGCTACTACTTCTACTGCTTCACTTTTCAGATTGACACTCCCATGTTGGCCTCCGAGTGGAAGAAACCTGGCATGCTGAGCCATTTTACTGTTGTTCGCAAGCTTGATGGAGGGATATTCCCTATGGGATTTTCCAAAGAGGTTACAGACAGAAACACAATGGCTGGATCAAATGTCTTAGCTATTGAAAGCAGGTGAGTTTTCTTTTGTATCCTGTTTTCAATTTCTTGTTTCTTTGTTCTTTCTAATCATATTTTTGGCACCTGTAGTTAAAATATTTCTTACATCTTTTTGCAGCGAAAGAGCTTTGTTAAATCGTCTGATGATTGCATTACACAAATTAGACAGTGATTTTCTTGTCGGACATAATATATCTGGTTTTGACCTGGATGTTCTCCTCCATAGGACACAGGTGGGGTTATTTTAGTGATGCTTTCTAACAGAAAGATTATATGAGGTAAAGTTCTTGTTAAATCTGTGTTCTCATTTATGTAGGCTTGCCGGGTGCCAAGTAGCACATGGTCCAAAATAGGACGTCTCAAGCGTTCTGTGATGCCTAAACTTACAAAAGGAAATGCCATTTTTGGCTCTGGAGCAAGTCCAGGGATCATGTCTTGCATTGCTGGCCGGCTCTTATGCGATACATATTTGGCTTCCCGTGATTTATTAAAAGAGGTATTGTGCACACCTGATGGCATCGCATCATGCAGTTAATGCTGGACAAAAAATTCAGTTTCTCACAGTTTAACTTCAATTCGTCCAGGTTAGTTATTCCTTGACGCAACTTGCTAAGACTCGGCTGAACAAAGACCGCAAGGAGATTGCACCACATGATATTCCCACAATGTTCCAGACGTCAAAGTCCCTTATTGAACTAGTAAGTTCTGATTCTAACTTCAGTTACTTGACCAGAATTATCATGCTAGGTAATATATTCCTTGTAGAAATTAGAGTTTAAACTTTTCTTGTCCTGGTAAACAATTTTTATTGTGGTTAAATTAGTATGTTTTTTGTATTTCTATAGAAGTGCACATCTTTTTTGATAATTCAGAGTGTTCTATGTGATAACAGACAATTTGTGGTTGTGAAAATTGTGGCTTTACTAATTTGCTCTAAGATTAACAACTCGGATGGTTCAAACATATCACTTGCAACATTGTAATAAAGTTTGCAAATAATTTTAACCTAGTATTTCATATATATCTGGGCTATGGTGATTTTAGTAGCCAACTGACAGCCTAAACTAGCTTAGTTAGGTAAATTGTCTTCGCTTGTCAATCAGGGCATCTTTTAAGCCCATAAAGGTAATGTGATGATGCTTGTGGTCAGCTTTACCTGGTACAAGAAAATGATGAGTGGTCCCCTCTTTTCTGGCCTATTATGGTTCTCATGGTGTCAGTAATGCGTTCAGGTTGAATATGGTGAGACAGATGCATGGTTATCTATGGAACTCATGTTTCATTTGAGCATTCTTCCTCTCACACGCCAGCTGACCAATATCAGTGGGAATCTCTGGGGGAAAACTCTTCAAGTGAGTTCTCGCAGAATTGGTTTTCCCTTTTTTATGATTTATTTCTGCAAGTTGTGTCCAAAACATCATTACAAATGTATAAACACTTCTAATATATGTTTTTCCAGGGTGCGAGGGCACAGAGAGTAGAGTATCTTCTATTGCATGCATTCCATGCAAAGAAATATATTGTCCCAGACAAGATGTCTTCTCGTGTAAAGGAAGCAAAAATGACAAAGAGGAGAATTAATAATGGCATTGAGGATAGAAATGCTGATGAGTTGGACACTGATGCTGCCAATTTCGAAAATGACAATCAACAGAGTGATCATGGGAAAAGAAAAAAAGGTCCTGCCTATGCAGGTGGATTGGTTTTGGAGCCTAAAAAAGGTTTATATGACAAATATGTATTGCTTCTGGATTTCAATAGTCTTTACCCCTCAATTATTCAGGTTAATATCTTTTTCCCTCCTCACCCTCTCTCTTGCTTGATTACCTCATTGATCTAACACTTCATGGCACTAATACTTAATTCATTTTACAGGAATACAATATCTGCTTCACAACAGTTGAAAGGTCTATGGATGGATTGGTTCCTCGTTTACCTTCCAGTAAAACAACTGGAGTTCTGCCTGAGGTATGATCACCTCATTGCTTGTTAGCTTAATCAGTAAAAAATAATTGTTAGAGGGCTTGTTAAAAATTGTAGTGCATGCTATCTATCCTCATCATTTGCATTTATGCTCTTCAATGCATTGCATCTGAGATTTCTGTTTTCAAATATGGAATTATGTGTACGATTCCTTTTCCATTGTTTTGAGCTAAAGTGGTTTCCAGGAATTTATTTTACATGTTCTTTGACAGCTGCTGAAAAATTTAGTTGAGAGAAGAAGAATGGTTAAGTCATGGATGAAGAATGCATCTGGTCTCAAAGTCCAGCAGCTTGACATTCAGCAACAAGCACTAAAGCTCACTGCAAATAGGTTTATATTTATTTTCTTGGCATCTAGATTTTGGTTTTTTTTCTCAATCAAAGTCACTGCTGTTCATTACATAATTCCTTCTTTTTTTTTCTTATACATTCTGACATGGCTGGTCATGCAGTATGTATGGATGCCTTGGGTTTTCCAATTCAAGATTCTATGCAAAGCCACTTGCAGAACTAATAACTCTACAAGTAAGATAAACATTGCTTTTGCTGAAACTGAATGTCTTGCTCTCAAGCGAAAACTGATGTATTGACCGAGTCAAGTGACTGATATTTAGGGAAGGGAGATTTTACAAAGTACTGTTGATCTTGTTCAGAACAATTTGAACTTGGAGGTAAGACCTTTTGCATTGATGTATAGAAATTGTTGTCAAATTCTTGTAGTATTTATGTTCATAAATTCACAGGACTAGCACTATGGTTAGCTCTTGAAGAGTGCCTTTTACTTTGAATTGCAGGTGATCTATGGTGATACAGATTCAATTATGATTTATAGTGGACTAGATGATATTCCAAAAGCAAAAGCTATTGCAGGGAAAGTCATCCAGGAGGTAAAATTATGGTCATGTACTTTGTGCCTGTTGGAAAAATTCTATGTACCTTATGTTGCAAAAACAGTTATATGGAGACCTATCAGCATTCCATGCTAAAAAATTCAAAATGCAATGAAGTGTCTAAATGAACTGACCTTGTCATATTCCTAGTGAATAGATAACAGTGGGATACAGTTACTGCACTTTTTGACAAATCCAAAATCCATAAGACTTGGGCATCTATAAAGTTCCAAATTTAATGATTTAACTCCAACTTGCCAGCATGCACTTTACTTAAACCAAATGAAGTCTTCTATGTTTTCTCCTTGTCATGTTGCTACCATTAGATTCCTCTTCTCTTTTCATGCTCTACATTGGATGTGACTTCATTTAGCTGTATCTAGGTTAACAAGAAGTACAGGTGTCTAGAAATTGATCTTGATGGCTTGTACAAAAGAATGCTTCTTCTAAAGAAGAAGAAATATGCAGCTGTTAAGGTGCAATTCAAGGATGGGACACCATATGAGGTAAATTTTTGTAAAAATAAATATTTTTTTGCCATTTCAGTTATTCTTGAATAAGATCGGTATAATAACCTTTTTGCTGCAGGTTATTGAACGTAAAGGTCTTGACATGGTTCGTCGTGACTGGAGCTTGCTATCAAAGGAATTGGGAGATTTCTGCCTGGCTCAAATTTTGTCTGGAGGGTATGCTATACTGTCCTTTTTTTTTTACAGTCATTTTGACTTTGTACTTGGCTGGAATTCAACGAAAGTGATTGGAGTCCCCATTTACCTTGTCACGCCTTTGGCTCTTGTGCTCACAGGTCATGCGAGGACGTAATTGAATCAATACATAACTCCCTCATGAAGGTAATGTTGAATTATTGTCAATATTCCTTTCCTTTCCTTTCTTTTTTAAAAGAAAAGGCAATTTGTCAGGAAAATGGTAAAAGAGATATGGCCATTTCGATATGGTTATTGTTGAACAAATGAAAGGCAGTTGAAGGGGTTATGGATACTGGTAGAGAAAGGTGTTATCATCTCAACTTCTTTGGAAAACTAGAGTTGCCATTGAATGATGGCTGTGCTTTAAACTTGCCTTTCCATTTGGAGTCTTATTGTTCAGTTTTGTGAATTTAACAGGTCCAGGAAGATATGAGGAGTGGACAAGTAGCCCTTGAGAAATATGTCATCACAAAGACATTAACTAAACCACCTGAAGCCTATCCTGATGCCAAAAATCAACCCCATGCTCTGGTGAGTCTGAACATTTTTGAATTGTTCTTTAACGGGTCTTTAACCATATTTTCATGGTTTGTACCATTTGACTAATCCATTCTTACTTTTGTGCACCATTTTCCAGGTAGCACTAAGGTTGAAGCAAAGTGGTTATACAGCTGGTTGCTCTGCTGGTGATACAGTACCGTATATAATTTGCTGTGAGCAGGTATTGATTGATGTAATTTGGGTATAGCATTCCAAGCCTTGTATTTAAAATGTAACCTTGTTCAATGTTCTTTTATTTTCTGCCCTTGTTTTTCAATCGAGCAGGGTGCGGGTGCGGGTGCGGGTGCTTCTGCAGTAAGTTTAACAGGGATAGCCCAGCGTGCAAGACATCCTGATGAATTGAAATGTGATGATGGGAAATGGATTATTGACATTGAGTACTACTTGTCACAGCAAATTCATCCTGTGGTATCACGTTTATGTGCTTCAATCCAGGGTACAAGCCCAGAGCGTTTGGCTGATTGCTTGGGGCTTGACTCATCCAAGGTATTCTTCCTAGCCAGACTCAGAGTTATGATATTTTCCAATTTGTATGCAGCACTTAACCCATGATTAATTGTTTTTACAGTTCCGTAGTAAATCAAGTGAATCTGTCCCTTCTAGCTCACTCCTGTTTGCTGCTGATGATGAGGAAAGGTAATTATTATGCCTAGCAATGCCATTATGGTCCAATGCTTTCAAATATCTTCTGTGCCTAAATTTAATTTCAATAGCTTAGCTTTTGTTATTTGTGTCTAAGGCATCATTTCCAGAATTAATTAATAAAATTTGGAATACATTGTAGGGTATAAATGCAATTATATTTGAAACTGTAATATGAAATCCTTTTCACTTCTGGTTCCTTTTCACTCCATTTTGTTTTCCTTGAATTGAATTGCAGATATCAGAGTTGTGAGCCGCTAATCTTGTCATGTCCCAGCTGCTCTGGTACTTTTCACTGTCCTCCTGTCTTCAGTTCCATTTGCACGTCACTTCTTGAGAAATCAAAAAACCCACAAATCGAAGAATCTATATCCAATTTCTGGCATAGATTGTGTTGCCCTAAATGCCCAGAGGAAGGTGACTTGGGCAGAATATCTCCTGCAACGATGGCCAATCAGGTTTTTATGGAATTGCTTTCATATCATTAAACGTCTTAATCTTCTTCTATGTTGTGCACTTGGAGAATTACATGTTTCGCTGTCAAGACATTGAAAGATGTTTCCTAGAGTGTTTTATTGAGATGGACTGGGTCCACGAATGAATTATTTATTAAACACTTGACTCTTTTGAGTTCTGAGTTAAGAGCGGTGAGTGTGATCCTTTCTATTTCAGGTCAAAAGGCAAGCAGAGGGGTTTGTTTCCACCTACTATAAAGGCGTAATGATGGTAATCTACTTATTGCACATGATTACAAGGAATACAAGATCAACATACATGAACCATGATAATAATTAAATCTAGTCTGGTTTCAGTGTGATGATGAAACTTGTAAGCATACCACTAGGAGTCTCAACCTGAGGCTGGTTGGTGATTCCGAGAGAGGAACAGTTTGTCCAAGCTATCCACGCTGCAATGGGCGTCTAGTGAGAAAGGTTTACATCGCATACTGAACTTTAGAGAAATTTATTCCATTGATTGTATTTGGTTACTGAGAAATTTGGTTCTAAATGTGTTTTCGCCAGTATACGGAAGCAGATTTGTACAAGCAACTGTCGTATTTCTGTCACTTGCTCGACACTGCTCGCTGCATTGAAAAGGTTGGTTTCTTTATATAGTTGTTGATTTGTCATGATAAGTTGCCATGCTCTGGTGCTGATTTAAGCTTGACGTTTCATGGTTGATCTAGTTGCAGGCGGACGCAGGCACTAGAATACAGGTAGAGAAGGAGTTGATGAAAATC
>Ga0325405_1008331_pt1 | contig 10312 bp, 1 predicted proteins | sample PopdelMetagenome_21_FD_205663 | JGI IMG/M metagenome (GOLD analysis project Ga0325405, IMG submission 205663) | Populus deltoides microbial communities from Bellville, Georgia, United States - Xylem-Control-R2 | ecosystem: Host-associated > Plants > Phyllosphere > Stem > Wood/Secondary xylem...
TTAGGAAAACCTTTTTATTAAAGAGCTGTTGGGAAAAACATGGTGCAGGTTTTGACTTTAGAGGAAACAGGATATTGATTCTTAAAGAACATGGAAAGTTTGAGTGCATGATATGTTTTAGGTTTTTCTGGATGTAGTTAAAGCTTGAGAGGAGTGCACTGGTGATTTCGGGTGTATACGAACCGTTAACAGTAATTTGACCTGCTGGCGGTCAATCTGCGTATCTATCTTATTTTTTTGTTCTAAATGCAGCTAACCTGATATGGTGCATGGATTTATTGAGAGAATAACACATAAATTAGCTGTGAATTTGAGAAGTCCCAGGTTCCGTGCAAGAAAATAAAGGTGCTGATGTCTTTGCATGCTTAAAGATGCAGACTTTGCAGGAAAAGCTGTCTTGAACACCCAACACAGGAGAGAGTTATATTTTATTTGGATGTTTGTTTTCTAAAACATAGTTTTTGAGAAATTAATTTTTAAATTTTTTTTTATTTGTTATTAAAAAAAATTTGTCAAAGAAAACATTTTTCAATCAAAGAAAATTTTTGTTTGGTTTTTTAAAAAATATTTTTCTAGAAAATTTTGGTGAAAAACATTTTCTGAAAGTTGTGAAAAATTTAGAAATGTTATATTATTTGTTAATTGTATCAAATTTGATATTTAAATTTTTATTTGTCATATATATTTTATTTTTAATATTTATTTTTTAATTTCATCTTTTAAAATTTAATTTTTATATTAACTTTGGTTTTTATTTTTATAATTGTTATTTGTTTTTTTCTTATCAATTTTTTATCGAAATTTTTATCTATTAAATTTGATCTTTATTTTTTTGTTTGTTACTTATTTTATTTGAAATAATTTATGAAATGTTAATTATTATTATTTTTATTTTTTCATCTTTTATTTTTTTATTTTTTAGATTTGATCTTTATTATTTTGATTATTATTTATTTTATTTGAGATAATTTATGAAATTATATTTTTTTCAATTTCATTCTTATTCAATTTTTTAATTTGTAAGATTTGTTTCTTATTATTTTAATAAATTTGAGAAAAATAAAATATTAATAAGTTATTTTCCAGCTTATTTTTCATGATATAATCAAATACTGGAAATTGTTTTCTAATTTATTTTTTATTATATTATCAAATATTAAAAAATAATTTATTTTTTTAAAATTAATTTTTTTAAAAAAAATTATTTTTCAATAAACAAATAGAATGAATCTTATTAGACGGTTCATTTCTGCCATGGAAGGCCATGCCCTCCTTTTTCCAGTACATAATTTCCCCTGTGATGGTTGTAATTTTAGTACCTTGCTGCCATGAAGTTGAAAGTGGCTGTTTTTTTTTTTCTTTTTCTTGTTGGTGGTGACCACTTTAGAAAAACATGTTTGAAATTGTTTTTTTTTAATTTTTTAATTTTTTTTTTAAAACATTATTTTTATGTATTTTTAAATAAAAAGTACATTAAAAAAAATAATGATTTTGTAAGTTACTAGAGCATGTGATATGTTTGCATACCGGGAATGACATAGATAGTGGTAATAATGCCACGAAGAGGAGTGGACTCAGGACTGTAGGCTTGATTGACGGCGTTATGCTTGGTGATGCTCAGAATTGCATGTTGCTAGGCTGGGCTAAATGAGGTTGCTTGACTCGGCACATCAAAAGGAAAGAGGACAAGCTAGCTTGATCTGCACTTCATTATATGATTTCAACAAAACGAATTTCACTGTGTTGGGTTTTCAAGACAGCTTTCCATGTGCAGATCTTGAACTGCAGCAAGAGGGAAATGTTCCTTTTCAGCCTAATCTAACCTTCCTTTGTCTTGAAGCTAGTCATCATACGTAATTTGAAGGTTATTTTCACCGTAATTAAGCTGTGAAATGTCTGATCGTAGAACAGTAGCGTGTACCTGCGACAAATTTGTCATTCTGTGGTGCTAACTTATGGACGAGAGAGATGGGCGGAAGGTATTCTTTCAGGTTCAGTCATGCCAGAGCAGACGGTGTTTTGTATGGCCCAGATAGGGTCAACTTTGTTATTGAAAATCGGTGACGCTAGCTGGATCAGTGTTTTTATATAGGAACTAGAAGCGCTACAATTCTTTGAAGAAAAGGCGTTACGTAGGCTACAAATTAAGGTTTTGAAAAAAAATTACAAGTTTGCAGAAAAAATGCGTCTGCCGGGAGTCGAACCCGGGTCTATTGCTTGGAAGGCAATTATCCTAACCGTTGGACTACAAACGCTTTCTCGTGGATGGATGTTATAGTTAAGATTTAACCTTTACTGATATCGAGCTTCGCTTTCATTACTCTAGGACTTGAAGGGGATTGGTTGGACCTCTTTTTTCTACCAATCATAGTACATAGATGATGAATTCAAATGTGGAGCACTAGCCCAACAGGAAAACAAATTGTATTTTCTAGAGATATCTTAAATCCTGCAGTTAAAATTTGGTCATTTACGCTTCAAAGTTGAATAAAACCCTTTATTAGTTTACTCGGGTTTTGTTAATCTAGTCAAAACATTATTTGTTTAAAATTTAAGTTTTTTATTTTTATTTTGATGTGTTAATATTAAAAATAAATTTTAAAAATAAAAATATTATTTTAATATATTTTTAAATAAAAAATACTTTAAAATACATACTAATAAAAAAGAAACTTGGTTTTTTTATTTATGTAATAATGTGGTTTTTTGGGGGCCGTCCAAGGTTTACTAAAAATTACTAAAATTGCAGATTAACTGTAACTTATACTGTAAATCATTAGAAAGTGAACAAAAAATTTGATCCCCGGCCCCACAATTACTTTTATGGCTATTTTGTTTTTGTGGTATAAACTATATTTCATGATTTTTTAAATTGTTTTTATTTTAAATTAATATTTTTTTGTGTTATTAAATTTTTTTAATATACTAATATTAAAAATTATTTTTATATATTTTTAAATAAAAAATACTTTAAATAACGTCAATTATTACAAATACAAGTACTACCTTGAAAATCATCCATTCGAGGAGTGCTTTGACAGTGATATAATTTATCATGTACGGCTGATATTGATGCGCAAACCCCCATCACACTCACACTCACACACACACACAATTTAAGGAGCGTTTAAAATTTAGAATTAACCTGTTAACGGACCCACGCTGCGCCATGTTGCAAATAAAATTTCAAGTTAATTTTTAATATATATATATATATATATATATACATAGCCCATTGACTGACTCATGACATGTTGTTTAATGGGATATTTTCTAGTCACTTTTATTGATTGAAAAAATAGTTTGAGTTTTTTAGATTTTAAAATTTCATTTTTTTTATTTAAAAATCTCAATAAACCTATTTTCAATTCTAAAACATCCTTTAATTAGTTAAAAAATCAAAATAAAACCGAATAAAAAAATTCACAACCCCAGTCTTTTTTTCTATCATGTTTGCAGGTTAAAATCACTTTTATTGAACTCTCTTCTATGAAATAAATTTATTAATATAAAAATTAAATTTTTTTTGTTCAAAATGTGGATGGCCAAACCATTTCTCTCTCATCTTCATATTTTGGCAACCTTCTCTCTAATGCTTCAATATCCAGAGATTAAAATGTAACAAAAATAAAATTTAGGATAGAGAGTTAAAAACCTAATTCAACAAGAATCTAATTCAACAAGAATCAAATATGTATAAATTAAAATTTTAAGGACTAAATTAAATTTAGAATCGAGAGGTAAAAACTACATTTGAGCTTGGCAATGCGCTAGACCCAGGAGTGTTGGGTCTAGTGCTAGCCAAACCCAAGAGATGATTGGGTTTAACACCATCAATTCTATAGATTTTTATATAAAATCTTAGGGATATTACTTTTCAAGAAATAAATTTAATTAAACAAGTTTATACTCCACCAACATTATTAGATGCAAGTCTATCATGTTTCTATCTTTTAGTTTGATGAAATGAGTGTAATACAGCTCACAATATAACTCAAAAAATTACAAATATAAAGTTACGTTTCAACCTCTATTTTCCACGATAAAACAAATTTCACGGGTTATAAATATAACATGAATCATTTAAGATAAAGGTTTACAATTTTCATTATTCATTGTATATATATTTTTAGAGCATTTATTTCTATGATATTATTACATTTTCTTTTTTTAAAAAGATACATGTTCAAATATTAGAGAATCTTCATTTTCACTAAAAAGAACATTTTACATATATTAGTCACAAATTGCCTTGACCTATTAAACATAAAGTATAAGCTATCAGCCATATTAACTAGAGAAAATGCATAAGATTACTAATATTAATTGATTAACCGATTATGTAGCCTAGGAGCCTTGTTCCTAGACTACTTAAATCTTTAGAACTTCATTATTGATTTTTTTTTGGATAAAATCTCTTTGGATAAAATATAAAACCTACAGCTTATAGTCTAAAACAAATACAAGATACATGTAAAATTAATTATAATTAGAATAGAAAAACATTCCATATCCATTAAAATAAAAATTTATTTTACAACAATAAGAATAGTAAAATCATAAATATAAATATAAGTGATTGAATGTACGGAGCTTGTTGTTTGACCATCACGCTGCTATCCTACAGGACCTTGAAAACTTGTTATGGGTCGCGTCGCGCCTGGGTGACTACAAGGTAAGTGGAGGCCCAATTATTTTTGTATTTTAAAAATATTTTTATATTTTAAATTAATTTTTTAATGTTATTTTAATGTATTAATATGAAAAATAATTTTTAAAAAACAAAAAAATATTTTAAAAAACAATTATTATTATTTTAAGAGAATATTTAAGAGTATGGTGATAGTTGTTCTTTAAAGTATTTTTCTCTCAGTGATATAAAAATATTAAAAAATATTAATTTAAAAAAATTAAATTTTTTTAAAAATATTTAAAAAAAAAAAAAACAAACGCTAAAACACCAATAACAGGACTCGAGTGGTGGGGTAAAGGCAGGCTACGCCTTGGAAGTGCTGGCAGGTTATTATCAATAATCCGAGGGATTTAACTTTGAGAAAATTGGAGCTGTCACACACTCACACTTGTTATTGGGATCGAGCAAGTACATGTCATTATTATGCGCTGGTTGATTGACGTGAAAGAGGCGAAGTTTTAAGAAGGAGATTTGTACGAGTTGGAAAGTTTCTTCTTTTTTTTCACAAATGGCGTCAGGTTGATATTTATACGAGTGGAGACATCATCTTGATCACTGACATCATGCCACATTATCTTTGATTTGATGGTTAGATTCCTCTTAATAATAGCATGATCGACATTATATTAAAATAATCTAAAATTATATAAAATTAAATTAAATTAAAAAATATTTCTAAATAAAAAAACAAACAGCTCAATGGTCATCCTTGCACAGTATAAAACTTGTGTCTTTTTTCATTTCAAAAGTATTTTTAAAAAAGGTTGTATTTTTTTTTCACTGTATTTTTTTAAAAAAAACTAAAATCAATTCAAACCAATTAGTTTTAGTTTACTTTGGTTTTTTAAAATAAAAATAGGTTTAAATTGATTTGGTTCAGTTTTTTCAATTTGACTCGGTTTTTTCCCGATTTGGGTTCGGTTCGGTTTTAGACTTGTAAAACCGAACTCGTCGGTTTTTTCAAAATTCTAATCGGTTTTTTTTCACGGTTTGATTTATTCAGTTTTTTTTTTGTTTTCTCAATTCAATTAATTTTTCAGTTTTTTTCTCACCCCTGACCATAATAATTTTAAAATATAAAAAAAATAATGATAACAGTTACCGTTAATATTAAAAAAAAAAAGAAGGTTTGGGCAGCGTATCCACCTTTCAACAATTTAATATTTACGAACCTAAAATGAATAAAACCAGAGAGATTAGCTTTGAACTAGATAAAAAGAGGAGACTATACTGCCTTTTATGGTCGTTATCTTGGCTTAAAATGCAATATATAATGTTTTTAAATTAAAAATATATTAAAATAATTCTTTAAAATTTTTTATATTAAAAAATCAAAATCATAAAAAAATATATAAAAAATTAATTTAAAATTTTTTAAATAAAAAATAATTTGAAAAGCAAGTCAACTACAAAAATAAATACTATTCGCATATCTATTTCGAAAATTCAATTAAACATATATCTTTTATGCCAAATTGCCAATACTAAAAAAATCATAAAAATCTTGATGCTCTCATTCCTAGATTTGAACTCTTGTACTGTCTTAATTCTCAACTAGCAGGTCAGGTGGCCTCAGCAAGACTTTTATTACCTGGTGGTGGGGCCCTCCGGGGGGCTAGAAGATCCAACCAATAGAGGGTCTCTATTTCAACAAAATGACAACACCACACTCCCCATCTAACCAAGAGAAAGGAAGCAAGCATGACAGCACTATTGCCAATAATTTCTTTTTATATAGATCTTAATTTTAAATGCCAATAAAAAATTAATTGTTTAATTTTTGAAAGGGAAATATGATTTCTATAAAAAACAATTCAAATGTATATTAGATTCCACTTTGAAAAGCATGTGAAATTAAGTTTTTTTCCTTCTAAATGCGAGGCTGCTTATTTTATCAAGAAGTTAAAACTAACTTTAAGAGATAGTTAGGTAACGCGGTGTAAATGGCGTTCCTTTAAAATTTAATTTTTTTAACTAAAAATTAATTTTTTTCTATATTTTGAATCGTTTTGATGCGCTGATCTTAAAAATATATAATTTTGATGCATTTCTGCACAAAAAGTACTTTGAAAAACAACCACAATCACTCTCCCTAACAGGCTAAATTTAAAATTAACTAACCTCAATTATTTTTAATTTAAGTGTTTTGACTATGTTTGGGAACGCGGCTGCGGCTGCGTTCCCAAAAATTTTGAAATTTTTTTTTTACTAAAATTGAATATGATTTGTATGTTTTGGATCGTTTTGATGTGCTGATGTCAAAAATGTTTTTTAAAAAAAATAAAAAAACATCATTGACATGTATTTTGGCACGAAAATTTATTTGAAAAGCACCCGCAACCATACTGCCAAATACGCTCTTTATCTCCCAACTTGTATAGATCTTAATTAAATTAGTTAGTAGTTCTATCTACTTAAAAAAAACATGTAATGCCTTGAACAAATTATTTTACTTATTTTTATGTGTTTTCAAAAGGAAAAAAAAAACTATTTCTAGGTAATTTATTTAGTTCTTAAATAAAATATTTAATTTATTAAAAATAATTTTTAATATGTTTAATTTCAATCACAATACAACATAGCGATTCATTACTAAATAATTTAATATGTTTAATTTCACAACACAACATACCAAAAATATATTTTCAAATGATTTTTCTTAGGGAAAAAGGAAAATCATAGACACGTGTAATTGTATGATTTTACTCGACCAATTATTTTCCTTCTGCTCAAGTTCTCCTGTAAAGACTCCAAGCTGGAAACAGCTGAAAAGGACAAAATAGCGAAAACGTGCTCCCAATACCTACGTACGACACGTAGTCTAATGAGCTTAAGGCCCTCCCTTCCTGTGTAAAAGGAAGGGAATCGTGCCACCCACCGTTTCTGGCATTTGGCAAGTTACACTGTACACTTATCTCTTACAGTCGAGGACATTGTCGTCATTTACTTTTTTTCTCTTTAAAAACCAAAACATTCTGTCGTCACTGTTTTAGTTCATGAATCAAAATTTCCCCTTTTTCTGCCAATTATTTTTCAAATACTTTTAAAAATATATTAAAATAATATATACAATTTTTTAAAATTTTATTTTTAACATCAATATATTAAAATAATAAAAAATATAAAAAATTAATTTTAATTTTAAATTCTAGCAAATCTTTGTTTTAACCGTGGACTGAAGTTACAAACTATGGTAAAAAAAAAAAAAATACTTTTCTTACGTAGCAAGACCTAAGAAGAAACGGAAATATCTTCTTCTTATTCTCTCATTTTTTGGACAGGTGTTATTTATCAATTTATTTATTTATTTTTATGTTACAAAACAGCGAAAATTATGTTCGGTAACTTGTATAATTGTTTGTATTTATTTCATATACTAAGTTTTGTAGCTATATGATTATCTTGGCTGGGTATTTTACCCTTACCTAATTGAATTGAAGGGGTTGGTGTTAAGTGCTAAAAAGCCTTTTCTTCCATTAAAAAAAAAAGTCGGTGCAATGTCTACCAAACAAGATATTTTTTTAGAAAAATAAATAGTACAGAGGTTGGAGATTGATTATTTTTTTTAAAAAAATTATTATTTTTTATGTAAAAATTATTATTATTTTTTTAAAATTGAACATGAAATGGTTTTTTAAAACTTGTCCTTTTTTCTTTCTGGAAATTTAAGGTCATTAGAGGCTTACATAATCGTTAATTTCAGGGCTCGTGGAATTAGTTGAAGTGTACGCAAACTAGCCTAAACATCCACATTAATAAAAAAAAATATTATCCTTTTTTCTTTCTAAAAAAATAATTTGAGATCAAGAATCACTTATCTTATATATAAAATTTGGAATTAAAATGGATCAGTTCAAATCTAATTTAAAATCCCTCCGTTATTTTAAAACCAGGGTCAAGATTTTTATTTGTTTTAGATGAAAAATTATTTTTTTGAACACCTGAATCGGTGAGAATAATTTATACATATATATAATATGGAAATAATTAAATGCATTGAATTTTCTTTTTCATGCACGAGACCATTCTAATTCTAAAAATTTATCCATGGTACTTTACAAATTATATATGCATAATTAATTTCACTAATAATTGAGTTAGGGAATAAAACTTTCAAAGGACATCTACATTTTACGTTAATTTAAGTTGATTTAAATCCTTTAATTTGTCCCCAGCTAACTTGAACGCAGCCACAAGAATCTTTTATTTTTACTTTGTTAGAATAAAATCGAATGATGATCTGGTGAGTTAATTAATTGTTATAGCACAATCAACCGATACTTTTCTTTATATGTTTTTCACTGAAGGTGCATTTGGTACTTTGGTGTAAGTTATTTTTTAATTAAAATATATTTTTAATTTTATATCAGCTCATTAAAATTATATATTTTTAAATAAAAAATAATTAAAAAACACTTTAAAAATAAATCACAACACAAAAATAAACACCCACTAAGTGTTCTAGAGACACCATGTTACCACCTGATAATTGCATGAACTGTATATTATAAGTTTACTAATTACCAGTTTGTGTCCGGTTAAAATTTTCAACTTAAACCTTCATTTTGGTTGGTTTGAAACGTGACTTTATAGTTTGTTTTTGCGGATAAATAATGCTTTTATTTTTTTAATTGTTTTGATATATTTATATTAAAAATAAATTTTAAAAAATAAAAATTATATTATTTTAATATATTTATAAATAAAAAATAATTTAAAAAATAACCTATATTTTTAACCTAATAATCACACGTCCACAATTTATTCAGCCGAACATTTAATTATTATATAAAAAAACAGAACTTCAATGCACTTTCATGTCCAACCAAAATCACTCTAACTATCTAGTAAGTAACTCAGTTATAAGAGTTTGGGACCAAAAGGTTTGCCCTCCTGTGGTCTCAGGTTCGAGCTCTGTAGTTGTTAATATGATGGCCATTGGAGACTTATATGATCCTTAACTTCAAGACCCGTGGGACTCATCGAGGTACGCGCGAGCTGGCCCGGACACCCACCATAATAATAATAATAATAATAATAAAATCACTCTAAACAAACCTTAAAGGATTAAACCTTGAGTTTGTTCTCCAATTATTACGAGTTTAAATTCCTTTAGGACCACTGGAGACTTATATGGTCGTTAACTTCAGAGCCCATAAAATTAATCGAGGTACGAATAAGTTGGTCCGGATAACCATGTTAATTAAAAAAAATCACTCTAAACAATTTTTTTTAATTGTGTTTGTTGTTGTTTGAGACAAGAAAAAGTGAAACAATATGAAAAAAAAAACATATTCTTTAGATAAAAATTCAACATAAAATTATCATAATTTATTTGATATCTCTATTAATTTCTTTTATATTCCACGTTACTAATCAAACATCACATCTAGCATCGTTATTTAGTGCACGGATTGTCAAACACACGGTATGCGACAATTCTCATGAAAACTAAACTCTTATATATGGACACGTTTGTGAGTTTTATTTTTTTTTTTATTTTTAAGAAAATGTTACTATATTAAAATAACAAAGAAAAACATTTTTATTTCTTATAAAAAAAATGTAAAACCCTGTAAAGAAGAAGAAGAAGAAGAAAGTAACAGTGTGATTATTATT
>Ga0325405_1008333_pt1 | contig 10311 bp, 8 predicted proteins | sample PopdelMetagenome_21_FD_205663 | JGI IMG/M metagenome (GOLD analysis project Ga0325405, IMG submission 205663) | Populus deltoides microbial communities from Bellville, Georgia, United States - Xylem-Control-R2 | ecosystem: Host-associated > Plants > Phyllosphere > Stem > Wood/Secondary xylem...
AGTAATCTCTCTATCTCTCCAGAAAAGAAAAATTGTTCAGCGTACACAAAATTTCTTTAAATGAGGAGTTAAATGGAAATCATTCAAATTTAGGCATCACATCAATGGTTCCTTTTATATATACATTTCATGTGACTGAGTTTATATATTCCAGAGTCTACCAGATACTTCAAATCCTAGAGTTCACTAGTTATCGCAAAAGGATGTCTGCAATTGTAAGAACTATGGAGAACCAGATATTGCTTCTTTGCAAGGGTGCAGACAGGTTTGGATCTTGATGCAGAATGACCTAATAATAGAGTTTATGAAGCACACATAACTAAAATCATGTGTTTCTTTTATTTTTCTATATATAGTGTGATTTTTGAAAGGCTCTCATATGAGGGACGACTACTTGAGGCTAAGACCAAGGAACACGTAAAAAAGTATGCTGAGGCAGGTTTACGGACCATGTTACTTGCATATCGTGAGCTTGGTGAAGGTGAGTACGGAGAATGGGAAGCTAAATTTTCATATGCCAAAGAAACTGAAACTGCAGACCGAGATGTGTTGATGGATGAAATTGCTGATAAGATTGAAAGGGATTTAATTCTTCTTGGCGCTACAGCTATTGAGGACAAACTACAAAAAGGGGTATGTACCAAACTTAAAGAATGCATTACCTAGATAAATTGTCATTTTAGCTGTTTTGGCCCATGCCTATATACTCTGCCATTGTTTCAAGTGTTGTAAACTGTCTCATCCAATAGAAAAGAAGAAGGTTTCCCATAACCAAACCGAAAGCTCAAATCATTATTTAGGGAGACTTAATTTCTCATAAATAATTTTGTTGATTGATAAGAACTGATATTGTTCTTTCATGTCAGGTTCCAGAGTGTATTGATAAGCTCGCAAAGGCAACAATTAAAATATGGGTTTTAACTGGAGATAAGATGGAAACTGCTGTAAATATTGGGTATGGCGTGAAGCTTGTAACCAAATGATTTTTTTTGGGGGGGTGTTTCCACATTATAACTATCATGATTTTTTTTTCAGGTATGCTTGTAGTCTACTAAGACAAGGGATGAAACTGATTATCATCACACTAGACTTGCCAGAAATTAAAACCCTGGAAAGGCAAGGGGACATGGAGGCTATTTCTAAGGTATAGGATTCTAGAAAATGGATTAATTTATTTTTCAGACTCTGCAAAGTCTGAAATATTTTATCATGTCAGGCTTCTTTTCAAAGTGTTAAAAAGCAGTTAGAAGATGGAAAGCGTCAAGTTGATTCTCCTAAAGAATGCCCAATTGAGTTTGGTTTGGTGGTTGAGGGGAAGTCCTTGGCTTTTGTGCTGGACAACGAGCTGGAGAAGAATTTTTTGAATCTTGCACTTGCTTGTGCTTCTGTTATATGTTGTCGGTCCACTCCCAAAGAAAAAGCTCTTGTAAGCATCATAATCATGCTCATTTAATGATTTATTTGCTAAAAAATGTCATTTTTTGTTGCAATTAATGTAAAAAATCTAAGAAAAGTATAGAAGAATTGTAGGTCACGAGACTGGTGAAAACGAATTCTAATAAAACAACATTGGCAATTGGTGATGGAGGGAATGATGTCAGCATGCTTCAGGAGGCTGATATTGGAGTTGGCATTAGCGGTGTTGAAGGAGTACAGGTCAATATTACATATTCTTTAAAAAATCCACGTGTGGTTAAATTTTTTCTATTCTCAATACCATTCAGAATTTAAGCTTAAATTCCATTTACTTGATATAGCTCCACAATATATTATCTTTGATGCCATCCCTTGTCAATTAAATAGATGCGTGTTCCATTTAATATGGCATCAAAAATATTTGTTATGGACTATGAAATACTAGCTTTCTTTTTCTGATATTAGCTATGTGTAACTGTTATGCACGAATTTGTGCTGACTTGTAGATTTTCATTTTAATCTTGAAGTTCTTAACCATTTCTTATGGCTGTTTAAAGTGTTAATACAAGCTCGGTTGTGGCATGATGTTGTTACAAGTTTTGAGTGTGAGGAAAGATCTGGTGACTGATCCATTGGGTTTAGAACTCAAAATTAAATGGTTCAACCTGTGGTTTAGATCTCCTTCCCTAGGATCTTTGTTTTGTGGGACCAGAACTCCATGACTTGGGGCATTAAACAGCTTTCCATCTAGCAATTTCCTTCTTCAAATCTTCTGCTTCAGCAAAGTACTCAATATATGAAAAGTTCAGCTTTAGATTTCATAAAATTAACTAGAGAAATTGAGCTTTGGCGGAGTCCATTGCTTGATGGTTACGTATATGCAGTTTAATCATCTGTATGTCAAGTTGGTGACGTTATTTCCTGTCTATTTATCTCCTCACAAGCTTGATCATAGGTGGCCATGTAAACCTTTTGTATTGTTGAAAAGGAACAAATTTTTTGCTGTCTAAAAATCAGATCATGTGGAAAAGGGAATGAGTGGGCGAGATTTGCTTAATTGATGCTATTGTTTCCTTCCCTGTCACATAATAAATTCCCCTTCCCATGTACCCTTGCCTCTGACTCTCCATTTGCAAACTATCCCACATATTGTTCCTGTTGCCATTTCTAGTATTAACAGTTGCATTGCTTTCTTAAGTTGCAATCCTCATCTTAAGGCATAAACTAATTCCTTGAACAAATACCACTGTTATAGTCCTCCCATCCATGGTCTCTATTGAAACATTTCTCAAAATCAACTCGTGACCTACTTACTGATTTCAGCTATTTCTTCAACTGCAGGCTGTGATGTCAAGTGACTTTGCAATTGCTCAATTTCGTTTTCTGGAACGGTTATTGCTGGTACATGGCCACTGGTGCTATAGGCGAATAGCAATGATGGTAAAACTGTTTGTTCCCAAGTCATTCTCATCTTTCTAGAAGTGCATGTTAAGTATATGGAGAAATGAAAATCACATTTCCCTTTGCAATCAGCTTTTTGTCATGCAATTAGAGGTTCTATGCTGTTTGTCATTTGTGCTTTTTTGGTTTCTGTTCCAAGAATATAATTCCTTCAAAAGAAAACGAGCATTTGGCATTATGTGTCTCTGCACATTATGGAGAGATTTTAAAATGTTGGCCACCCAAGGAACTTGTAACTCTTGCATCCATCTTTACTTTGTCATTTAGAGAAAAGGAATCCATATAGGCGGTCCAGAACTTGGGCTTAATTGAACTGAATTTCTTGCCATAATTTGTTTTATAGTAAACAATCAGGATCACATTAGTTGAAGAGGTAATTGCAATATTTTAGGAGAGCTGAACAAAATGTGGGGAGGCTATTCCACCCAAGTTGTAAAATGTAAAATTGTCAATTAAATGGCTGTTTTAGCTAATTAATCTTTTACTGCGTGTTTTTTGTTTGGGTGGATGCAGGTATGCTACTTTTTCTACAAGAACATCACATTTGGGTTTACTTTGTTTTGGTTTGAGGCCTATGCTTCTTTCTCTGGTCAGCCAGCGTATAATGATTGGTACATGTCATTCTACAATGTATTCTTCACTTCGCTTCCTGTAATTGCTCTTGGTGTTTTTGATCAGGATGTTTCTGCACGGCTTTGTCTCAAGGTAGGGAATTCTTGCTATATAATATCGGGCACATGTTAACAGAAAGAGGAAGAAAATGTCTAGACTTGGGAAAATCCAAGAGGAAGAAAATGTCTAGACTTGGGAAAATCCAAATAGCCTTGACTACTGAATCTCAGGAATGCAGTAGTATGTTATAAGAAACAGAAAAGGACTATTAGAATCATTAATATTTGTGTCTTATATATAGATACAAGAACTAGCTTCTTTGTCAGGTAAAGGAAGGTGTCTGAATTAGAAACATGCTAGGAGGATAACCAAATAGCATCTTAACATTTTCTAAAAAGAAACTGGAGATTTGTGATTCTTACAATTAAAAAAATTGGGTTTGACATAGGTAATTTCCTCTGACACTGCTTTTCTTTATTAGACTGTCAATGACATAGCATTAATTTTGATAAACTTTCTTGCTGATTTTTTTCCTCCGAGTTACCTGCTTCTGGAAACCTTAGTGACATCAATATTTTTCTGACTTTTTGTTTCCCACATACTACCATAATATGCAATTTCAATTTCATAATTGATAATTTGGAACAAGTCCATTGAATTTATTTGCTTCACACCTCATGTACTATACTTTCATTATTAAGATGTTATCTGGGATTTGATCAAGGTCTGGTGGAATGGCTTTGTTACTGTTCATCTTTTCCCCCTCCTTCTCAGAATGACTTAACCCCTTGAAACTGATGCAAATGTAAAAGTATTAAGATGCACATTCTCAAAAACACGAGGGTATGAATATGCAGGCATGCAACAGTGAGCAACTGGAGTGGAAATTTATGCTACAAACTCCATTTATTAGCACATAATTGAATACTTTTTTTCAATAGTCAATACTTTCAAATGTTACCTCTATGACTGTAGATCAGAAGGCCTTTTGTTGACTGTAGATCATCTTTTTTACAGTATCCTTTGTTATATAGAGAGGGAATCAAAAACATCCTCTTCAGCTGGCCCCACATCCTTCTTTGGATATGTAATGGAGTTCTTACTTCCATAATTATCTTCTTCTTCACCATCAATTCCATGATCAATCAAGCCTTCCGGAGAGATGGTCAAGTTGTTGACTATGAGATCCTTGGGGCAACGATGTATACTTGTGTAGTTTGGGCTGTAAATTGCCAAATGGCACTCTCTATCCATTACTTCACCTGGATTCAGCACTTCTTCATCTGGGGAAGCATAGCTTTCTGGTATATATTTATGGTGATATATGGTTTTCTTCCACCCGGAGTATCTACAACAGCACATATGGTTTTTTTGGAAGCCTGTGCACCCAGTATTCTATATTGGCTTGTCACTCTTCTTGTTGTTATTTCGACGCTGCTACCATACTTCTCATACAGGGCATTTCAATCTCGATTTCTACCCATGTACCATGATAAGATACAATTATCTCGGTGAGAAGGCCACGGGGCTGAGATTTCTGATGAGTCAGGAGCTGGGAAAAAAAATCAAAACACATCATGCAAAGGAAAATCCGAGGCAGGGAAACGTCTCATGAAAATGTGTATTTGCAGCTGCCAACCGGGGTCAACTCACTCAGGTGGCCTGATGCTTTTTTCCCCCTGTTATAAATATACAGTGGCAGGTAAGATTGTAGGTGGGAGTGTATGTATATGAAGATGTGGATGTTTTTTTATCAGTCTCCTGTAGATTAGACAATGGCAAACATCAACTTCTTCACCCATGCTTTGAACTATCTCGTTCCTTTGTTCATGGTTATAAACATTTCTGTATAGTTTTTTATTGGGTTTGTTGGTTTTACGTTCTTCAGATGGTGCATGCATGATTCGAGGTGTGAAACCGATATATTATTTTTGTTGCATTTATTTCTTTGTTTAATAACGGGGCCGCAGCCAAGGTGAGGCCGTCCTAGCTGCATCAGAATGGAAAAAGGATACCCGCAGTGATTATAAAGAACATGTAAGCCAATATGAAAACCATGACTCGTGGCCTAAAAAAAAAACAGCATGATAGTTTCCTTGACGACATCTGCGATCTCTCTTTCCAGAACTAATGGATTCACAAGTAAAGATTCTTTGTACAGCTAAAAGCATGCGGAATTCTGCTTTGCGCTCGTCAGCCTCCCAAGCAACTTGAAGACTACATATAGCACCCAGCAACTCTGCTTTTAGTGAAAAACAGCACCCCATATTAGCAACAAAACCTTCCAACCACCGCCCACAAGCATCTCTGACCACGCCACCGGCTGCTGCCAGATCTGAGTTGCCTCTACTCGGTCCATCTGTTAGGCTACAGCCTAACAGGTTCAATCTAAGAAAAAAAAGAAGATACAAAAATTGTTACATCTTTCATTACATGCCTTTCTCATTCTTTATTCCAGCTTATATACAAGCTTCTGGATTATTGCTTATAGTTGATACCTACTGCCAGATTTAGGTGCTGTTTAGAATGCAATTCTAAACAGTAGTGTTTTATAAAAATTTGTTTTTTTTGGTTTAAAATTAAATTTTTTTATGTTTTCATATATCGTATTGATGTCAAAAATAATTTTTTTTTAAAATAAAAAATATATTATTTTGATGTATTTTCGAATGAAAAACGCTTTGAAAAACAACCTTTACCACACCCCTTTAACTACTAACTATTGGAACTAACCATAACTAACTCTAACAACTCAACTAGCTAATCTTCCACATGCTAAACTTCTATCATTCCTCCATTGCAACTACTTAGCATTTATTACATGTTAATTGCTTTTAGTTAACAACTTCCTTGACTTCCATGTCACTGATAATAAGGACCGTAACAATGTCTTTATACCATCACTACTAATCTTCTTATTTTAGTAATGAGACATGAAAAACTAGATGAATTGAAGACCCATTAGCAACCATAGTTCATAGGCAACTTCCCCAATCTTTTATACGATCTTGTAAGGCTCATAAAACCTTGGGTCAAGCTTCATGTTCTTTCTTAATGCTAAACTCTTTTGTTTGTATGGTTGTAACTTAAAATAAACCAAATCACCAACTTGAAAAATTCTCTGTCATACCTTTCTACCATATGTTCCTAGAGTTATTGATTCATATTTTTTTTTGAATAACTTCTTCCCCACTCGCTACTAAAGTTATTGCAAAAGAATCAAATTTAATTTTAGGAGGGTAGACATATAATGCTTAAAAGACATATAAGTGAACAATCTCTTGAGCAATAAATAGATATGTAATGGCTAAAAATGCACATTTTGAGAATCGATCCACAATACTCATATGGCATTCTTCTCTCTTGATCTTGGCAATCCTTCCATAAAATTCATTGTCATAATTCTCTAAATACCCTCAAGTATAGGCAATGGTTGAAGTAGACCAGAATAAGGCATCATTTCCATCTTCGCTTATTTACATGCATCATATTCCTTCATGAATTTCTTTATTGTAGCCTTTATGAAAGGTTAGTAGAATAAAACCTTAAACCTTTTATATAAAATTTGGATCCCAACATGTTTTTCCACATGTGTAAGACTAACAAGTATCTTTTTAAAAATCTATGTATAACAATTGACAATTCAACTAATATACCTTAAAACTCTTTCTAAATATGCATACTTTGGCCAATTATCCATATTGATTAGCTTCTCTCTTACAATCTTTCTTAAACAACTCATCTCCCTCATGAGTTTCACCAACCTGGCTATACCAAACTTGTTTGATAATAGTACTAGTTGTCAAGTCACTGTTCTCCTTCTTTATATTTTCTAATTGTCTCCCAGTTATCACATTTATAGATAATGCTTCAGCTACCATGTTTTCCTTCCCTTTCTTGTATTGGATAATATACTTCAGTCCTAGTAGTTTAGTTGAACCTTTCCTCTAGATATGTGTTTGAAATTTTTTTTTTCTAGCATGAACTTCAAACTTTCATGATTAGTTTTGATAATAAACTGATCATGTTTCAAATAGTACACATATCTCTCCACTACTATGAAAATAACCATGTATTATTTTTTATATATAGTCATGCCGATATATCTTGGTCATAAAGCTTTACTAAAGTATGCTAAAGGTCTTATATTCTGACTTGACATAACTTTTAATCCAGTAGCATTAGTATTAGTTTCCAAGATAAATATTACATTAAAATCTAGTAAAGTCAAAATTAGTGTTGTGTACAAAACTTCTTTTAAATCCTCAAATGTTTCCTGAAATCTTTCATTCTAGTTAAAAATGTTTTTCTTCAATTTCTTAATTAATAGTATGATTATAACTCCAAAATTCCTTATAAATTTTCTGTACTAACCAACTAATTCTAGAAAACCCCTTAGCTCTTTAACTGATTGTGGTGTAGGTAAGTTTCTAACTACTTCAACTTTATTTAAATCAGTGGCCACTCTTTTTAAAAAGATAATATGGCCAAGATATTTCACTTTTCTTTCATCAAAAGAATATTTAGACTTCTTGGTAAATAATTGACTTCTTTGTAATGTACCTAAAACCATTATTAATGTTGAATATACAACTCTAAAAAAAGCATTGTACGCTAACATGTCATTAAAGAAAAATAACAAAAAAATTCTTAAAAATGATTCTAAAACATTGTTCATAAGAGCCTGGAAAGTAGTTGGAGCATTTGTTAACCCAAATGACATTACCTTAAATTTATAATGGCCATGATAGGTTTTAAATAAAGTCATTTCCATATAATTTATATGTATCTTTATTTTATGGTAGCTTGCCCTGAAATCCAGATTTGAAAAGAACTAAGATCTATGTAGCTCATCCATAAGATCATCAATGATGAGAATTAAAAACTTATTTTTTACTGTTAAATCATTAAGTTATTTGTAATCAATATAGAATCTCTAATAACCATATTTTTTCTTGACAAGTAAGACTCGAGAGGCGAAAGTACTACAATTATGTTGGATTAATCCATTATTTAACATTTTCTTCACCAATTTTTCAAGTTCATTATTATGCACATAAAGCTTTTGTATGGCTTAATATTCACATGTTTAGCTTCAGGAACTAGAGGAATCTTGTGATCTAAAGCTCTTGCCGGTGGCAATTGAGTTGGTTTTTAAAAAGAAAAATCTTTCAATTTTTTTTAATAATTCTTGGACTACTACATCTTATTCATTTACTAGTGATTCCTTTACTGCTTCCATAATAAAAAAAAAATGACCTATCAATCGACAAATAGCTTCCTTCATTATGTGTTTTTACTAATGTGAGCATTTGGAATTCAATACCCTTCTTAATCCCTTTTAATCCAATCATCCTTCATTTTTTTTATTATAAAAGGTAATGACAGCTTAATACAATCAAATAAAATAAAAGAATATCTTATTAACCAATCTATTCTCATAACTACATCACACCTTTCAAGCCTTAATACTTTTAATCAGCTTGAAACTCGTAGTTTTGCATAAACCAAGTCAACTTCAGACAATTGGAATCACACCTTACCACTCTCTTATTTGCCATAATTACTACTAGATAATGGTTTTAACATAAATGTCTTTGATTTCTTTTACCAGTTTGATGTCAATGAAATTGTGGGTGCTTCCACTATCAATTAGTATTATCATATTCCTTTTTTGGCAGCTCCTTTTGATTCTTATAGTGTTGTGAGCATAACTCTTTGCAAGTGCATTTAGTGATGATCCATACTTCTTCATTATTCATTCTTCACCTATAATCATATTGTTTTCTCCCTTAGCCATTTTAAAAAATTCTTCACTATCCTCTACGCCTTTCATCATATGCAAGCCTTTATCATTGCATTGATGGTTTGATACATATTTAATCCCATATATAAAACATTGACCCAACTTTTATATTTGATCATGTGAACTCTCAGCTTGATATTTTGGCCTTTTTATTTTCTCCATCTTTAAATGATTATAAGGTTTTGATGAAGCATTGTTTGCTATTTTGTTTACTTCTTAGAAGAAGTTCATTCTTGGTAAATTCTTTGACATCTTTACCATGACATTATTTTCTTCCTTTTGCTATCTTGCATAATCAAAAGCTTGTATTAGAGTTGCTAGCTTGAGTATTTTTATCATAGGTCTAATATCCTTTTTTAATCCACTTAAGAAACTTGTTATGTAATAAGTCTTCGATAAGGATCGATGGATTAAACACACACATTAATGACTTAAGTTCTTCAAACTTTTCCACATATTTTTTTAACCCTTTTTCTTACACTAATCTGTTGAATTCTTTAATAACATTTACCAAATCATATAAAAAAGCCTTTGTAAACTCTTTCCATTCAATCATATATTTCCTTCCACATAAAAGTCCTTCGTACCACACCTCTACCTTACTATCCAAGTAGAGATAAGTCATTTCACTTACTTTTGAACTAGTATAAATTTCATCTTGGAAAACTTTCTACACCTTCTCAACTAGCATCTTAGATTTTATCCATAAAAAGTTGTTAATTCCACCTTAAGCCAATTTACATTTTACCCTCCTTTTTGTACTTTCAAATGTCCTCTACTTTCTCTTCTCAAATTAACCATTGGATGAGAAAAGATTCCATTTGATTATTGGCCATGTCTTTTTTTTTAGTCCTTTTGTTTTCAACAAGAGTCTACAATGTTTTTATAATAAAATCCATTTTCAACTCCAACTGTACATTCTTTCTAGCTTGATTATCTGCCATTTCTTGTTGGTTTTCATGTGTTTTTGTTAAATGTGCTCGCCCTCTTTCCTGTTATGCTTTTCTAAGGCTTTT
>Ga0325405_1008336_pt1 | contig 10310 bp, 3 predicted proteins | sample PopdelMetagenome_21_FD_205663 | JGI IMG/M metagenome (GOLD analysis project Ga0325405, IMG submission 205663) | Populus deltoides microbial communities from Bellville, Georgia, United States - Xylem-Control-R2 | ecosystem: Host-associated > Plants > Phyllosphere > Stem > Wood/Secondary xylem...
GGACAGCAGACTCATGGTACTTGTTTAGTTGCTTTAGTATGAAACTCAGATGACTGTTTACTCCACAAATAATGATATGATCTGTCTCAAGAACTTGTACTTGCGCGCCTTCCCTGAGCCTTTGCATGTTATGCTGTCCAGGTAACAGTCTTAAGAAAGCAACTTAAATACAAGCATCAGCAAGTAGATGTTTCAATAGTGTACCCTGAACTGTTCTGTCATTGTGCTCAGTAGCCGAGAGTAGAACAATATACCCCATATAGCAAGAACAAAGCCAAGAACGCGCTCAACTCGTGTTCTTTGCTGCAGTTCCATATATTATGGTCTTTAGATTCTAGAGGTGTAAATTAACAATTCTGAAAGTAGGGGAAAATTTTCAAGTGAATAATTACAAAGGCAACCGTTAAGCATGTATGGTTGGCAAAGGGAGGTAGTGTAACAACTCTAAACAACCAACATTCATAATAAAATTTACACAACAGTCACTCCTGTAAGCATTCACCTCTTCAACGCACCCTTAAATGAGTAGAAGATGAACACAGACATGCCCAAGCTTCCCAGAAGCAATCCTCAAGAGAATGGCTACCCCTGTATCATTGAACATATCACAAGCCCAGAACAGCAAACAAGCAAGAGTACTAGATGCTGCCAGAGTAAATTAAGAGAAGAACCAAATAAGCACCCAAACATAGCTAGAGCAAATTCCTTGCTGAAGAGAGAATAAGCTGGCATAGATAAAGGGGAAAGGATTTTACTAAGAAAACTCACATAGAATATTTTCAGCTTATAAAATGGCAACTTTACATCTGGTTAATGATGATGTGCTATAAACAGATCAATACAGAAGAGACCCTCTCTGATGTCTGTTTCAAATAGATAAAAGGACAAAATACAGGATGGAGGCACCGATAGATGGTTCTTTATGCAATATTTGCACATTTTTCTCCATTGTTGATGAACTTGTAAATAGAGCACATAGAAGAAAACAACAAGAAGGCACCGAAAATCCAATGTAAACCAATTACGGTCTAAAAATGTGATGATAAATATGATATTTTGCTCCTTTAAATAGCAGTTACCTTGTGATACAGTCAACGATAAGTTCTATGACAATTTGTTAGTATTGTATTCTTAACTTTTTCATTGACATCTTCATAAGAAATCTACATAAAAAGGATGATAAATTGCAGAAATGGAGGCAATGGCTGTAACTATATCAAGTCTGAGGATGCATTATACTGTATTCTTCAAAGGGGATGGTTGATAGGTTACCTGAACTTGAAAAACAGGAAACCTCCAATGACAACGAATGAGAAGCAAGACACAAGTAGTACCACAAAGGACCTACAACACATTTACAGAAAATTTATTGATTAACCAGGAGATGTCATGCTAACATTCATGAAGTAAACAGCAAAAAAGCATAGGGCCCATGCCACATTTAACATGGTGACAACCATAATTTGCCCAATCTAGCCCAATCAGTGATGCTAAAACTTTGAGGTGTTTTACTTTTCCATGGGAATTTAAACTACGGCATAGATTTAACTGATACTTTAAGCAGACTATCATTTTCCAATTAAGATTTCACTGAAATACTCTAGTGCCAGTGTTCCTATCCTAATAAAAAAGTTCCTGGGCGGGGCAAATTTTTGTTTAACATACAAGATACCTGAGAGATTTAACAGGTACTTTAAGCAGGCTGTATTTTTTTCCAGTCAAGGTTTCAATAAAGAACACTGGTAGCAAAATATTAACCCCGAATGTCAGGTTGTGCACATATTTACAAAACCTAGAACTCGTTTGCAAAACCTATAGTGCTTGTTTAAATATCTATCTCATACATCTAGTGCTGACCTAGTATTACACTCAAAAAGATTGTTATTGCTTCCCAAGCAGCCAAGTTTACCACAAATGCAGAATAACACAGTTGGATTTAAGTGTGTATAATTGACGGATATAAACTAGAGAAAACCTTCTTGGCACAATAGGTGATGGGTAGACCATTTGATTATACAAGCATACTTGGAATGCGCGCCATTAAATCTCTATTTTTTTTTATAGGAGAACAAACAGATGATTTGTTATTCACTTTTTCCTTAAATGCAGCCACATCAATTTCATATTGCAATATCTCAATGACATCTAATTTTCTGATCCCTCAAAACATAAGGGATTTCAGTTCAAAAGGAACTATCAAGATTTCAACTCAGCGACACACAAATCTTAATGAACCAGTTGGTAGCAAAAAAATCAGGCACTGCGAATCGGAAAAAAGAAAATTTTCAATTCACTTACATAGCGACATTTCTTTCAAGTTGCATGTTGAACAAATAAAGCAAGCGTGATAAGCTCCACTTAATATCTTGAAGTGAGGGCAAGGACACATCCAACTGCAGAGGTGTTGGTTTGTTCAAGGAATTAGACATACAAGCAAACGGGGAGTTTGTAGCTCCAAAAGTCCCAACCAAGAAAGGAAGCAAGTCTTGGACAATCTTTATCAATGTATTTGCAGACTTTAACTGTGTCAATAAGCAACACATAGCAATTGATCCAATTGTAAGTTTGGCTTGGCAATCCTGCACACACAGTAGATCACATAAACATAAACACGACAAGTTTCAACAAACAGAAACATTAAGTTTTCCACAACAAGCTAAGCAGTGATCTCGTATATCAATTTAGATCACTTTTCTTTCAGTGCCAAATACATGTCAAAAGAGTAAGCCATGAACCAAATACGTAAAATTGCACACACCAAGTTAAATAAAAATAAATAAAACCAAACCGTTCTTTTATTTTCTCATTGAGAAAACATCACAACGGAAAATTAAGCATGTTAAAAATCTCATAATGTCTTACATGTATCCATTTTTTTAACTTTTTCCATATTCGGGTTCTTTCACGTAATGCTTACCTCAGAGCTACTATTTGGCTTCATACATAACTCAGGGTGTGAACAATCTGGAAGGTTTGTATACACCACACTATCGAACTCATGCCATTTGGTTTGATTATTGGCTTTCCAATCCCCTGAAAATGCATTTTTTTAGATAAAATGTTGTGAAGGTTCATCTAAAATTTATTGTGAAAGCATCAACAAAAGGATCAAAATAGCAAGGGGTGATGAAAAATGACACAAAAATTAATGCTAAAATTTTTAAAACCCGACCCGGCCGGACCGACAGATCAACTTGGGATTGGAACCAGGGCTAGGTCTAAAAAAATAAGAGAAGTCAAAAAAAACTTGGGTTGACTCATGACCTATTTAAAAACTCAGGTTAATTTAGTTAACCGGTTGTAATTGAATATTTATTTTTTAACAAAAATAATGTTTTTTTAAAAAAAAAATCAATTCAAAATGATCTAGTAACCCAGTAAAAACCCGTGATCCGGCTTGTGCCAGGCAACCAATGTGCACTTTAAAAAAGAAAGTAGATGAGAAATTCTTTATCGCACTCCATAGAAATAAGATGAGAAATTATTTGTCGCACTCCATAGAAATAACGGCCACTAAATAAAAAAGCAATTCCTAGTAAAAAACAAAGAGATGAAAAAACAGAATACTACTTTTAACTAAACAGAACCCCCGATCTAGCTACTGTTATGACCTTGGTATCATACTTGAGTACTAGACGAGTAGTCGTGTTAGTGCTTCAAACTCACCTCCAGTACTTCGTAATCGAAAATTCCATGCACCCAGAGCCGAAGACTTTAACCACCAAAATTGGCATGACAACAATTTTCTGTAAAAATAAACTGTCAAGGTGAATTTGTTGATGTCATCCTATAATAACAAAGCACCAGCAGCACATGAATTTAGCATAACACTTCCTGTCTGTTCTGTAACAGATCATATTAGAAGTATCTATCTTAACTGGCAAAATTCTGTTTAAAAAGAGCAGGAGAGAATATAGGAGGCTCTTTGCTGCTTTTAATATACTAGAAAACATTCTTAAAAAGACTCCTCTTACAGAGTATTTGGCATCCAAGCAAATCAAATAAACCCAAACAATCCTCAAAAACTACGAAAACAATGTCTTCGACATTTACGTAAGCGATATTCACAGTAAAATGTTCACACACTCTCTCTCTTGGCTATCCCAATTTGCTAAGCCTACTTTCTGTTAAAACAGCCTGACGAATTTGAGTTTAAAATGCTACATACATCGACTCAAAAGAATGTGCGCTTATAGAGAAGGAGGATGAAGAAGAAGTAATGACCTCTCTGGTGAAGAAGAAGAAGAATAAGTTTGCTTCAGTATGGGGATTCGAGGTGGTAAAATCCATGGGTGAGAGCCCTGCAAGTGGCTAAGAAGCATCTCTCTTTTCCGGTGTTTCTAATTTGAATATCCAGTGTTTGATGAAAGTACCGAGATAAAAAGAAAAGGAAGAGACCAGTGAAAAATAGAAGAAAGTGTGTAATGTTCTTTTTTTCTTCTATCAGTGGAAGAAGGACAACTCTCTGTAGAGAGAGAGGGGGAGGAAAAGTGGACCGTAAAGAGAGAGTCCCGTGTTTTCCAAACTAGGATTGTCAGTGATTCTGACTTCCGACTTGCCGTTGGACACAGGCATTGTGTGGACCTTTGATTTTTTGTTTCCCTTGTTTAGTACTTTCGGGTCTAGTACCCTGTCATTGGCCCACTCCATTCAGCTTAATGAGACATCTCAACCCTCAAGGCAAATTCTATAAGCAAATCAACCTTATAATTATTGGGTTAGAATTATACATAATTAATAATATATGATATTTATTAACTCATTAAAATTCAAATATCAAACTAATTTTTTTTTAAATTCCATTTCAACATGATATATAAATATAAAAAATAGATTACCAAGTATAAAAAAATAAAAAAATAAAAAGTAACACCACGCTCACATACCTAACAAATATTACAACTTGCAAGTAGAATAGTGATATATATATATATATATATATATATATATATATATATATATTATTGATATAAATATTTAAGTTAACTTATGTGCATTTTAATTAATTTCATGAGTTTTGAAATTAATAATTATATAAGTTTTTAATAATTTTAAAACAACTCAAATATATAATTATTAAAAAATAAACTCAAAATCTTATCAATAAATTATTTATTAGAACCGTGAATGGTGAAATATTAATAGAAAAAGTTATGGCATTACCAATTAGAAACGTGGGTAATGTAGGAAAATATTTAGGTTAAGATTGCCATCAAGACATGATAGTTTGGTTACGAGGGCAAAGTCAGGCACCATTTGGATGCACCGTGTTTTCTAAATTTTTTTTTGTGTGTTTTGATATATTAATTTTAAAATAATTTTTTAAAAATAAAAAAATATTTTTTTAATGTATTTTAAAATATTTTAAAAACAACTACAAAAACATTTCTAAATAAACTCCGAAAAGAAAATGGGAACACCGGAGCAGCCTGCTCGGCATATCTAAACCAAGCAAAACACTTTCAAGATAAGATGTTGACTTCTTGCAAAGTTTTCACGGACCACCGCCGATACAGGTATGAATTTATCCAGGTTCCAAGTTCGTCCATTGAGTCACAATCCTTTGTCGAACTCGTCATGGTTTCCTTTCGTGTCCACTGTCACTTCCCTGTATTTGGAGTGAATTCAAGAAAAGTAGGAAAGAAAGAGTAGTTTTTATCAACAGGATAAAAAAAAAATGTTTTTGATTTTCGAAATCATTTCCTCTTTATCTATTAAACTATCAATCTTGTAATAAAATTAGTAATATACTAGATGACCGGTCGAGCTCCACTGTGGATGGAGCAAAACTTTCTTCAACGTGTAGAAAAATATTCAGGTAGCGGGAAACTTTGTCATTGCCCATTGCTCTAAAATATGGGTTAGTAGGTGAAACTTAAAAATTCTTGATTTTATTTTTTTTTAATTTAAATTTAAATTGATTTATATAAAACTTGACTTGACATGATCTTATCTTAACGAATCTAAAGAGGAATAAAAATAAAAACAAGAAAAAAAAACAAAAATCAAGAGTCAGGGGTAAAAAAAACAACAACATATACAATGAAAAACATATACAATGAAAAGCGATTTGAATTTTGAAAACAATATTAAATAATTAAATTAAAAAAACCAATAATATTTATTATAAAAAAAACTCAATGTTAAAAATGAAAAAAAAAAACATGTTAGGAAGCAGATTTGAGTGATCTAGTATACCATGGCTTAAAAAAATTATTTAGTTATTTTATTTTTAAAAAATGACGTGTTATTTTTCGGGGCATAATATATGTCATCTATAGTTACCCAGCCTACAATTTACACTTGTCACTATGGTGACTTGAAAATTATGAAATGTGATTTTTAGGTTAAAAATCTATTTTTCAAATTATTTTCATTCAAATACACATATTAAACATTATAAAAAATTTTCTAAATCATTTATTAACATCAAAATATTCTAAAATTAACCAAGAAATCTAAAATCAACCCAACTAAAAGAATTACAGTGAAACTTGATTTTTTTTCATACATGTCTGAAGAAAAAATTCACTAACATTGAAGTTTTATTGTTGAATGGGATCCATTATATCGTAATTAAAAAATAAAATAAATAAATTTTTAAATTAAAATAAAAATTATTATAAATTTAGGGTTAGTCATATATTCTCTTCATGTTTTACAATTACATCTTGTTTCTTTTAATCTAGTAATTGTATCATGATTGCAATACTAATTTAATCTAGCTGGATAATAGAAAGGAAATATAGTTTGAAAAATGAAATAAAAAAAGGCAGGATAAATAGTAAAGCTATGTAAGCTTTCCCAAATCTTCTGGATGTATTAGATAATAGGTGCTTGTGGATCCCCATCCATCCAATGATGTGTGGGGGGATGAATGGGTCAATGAATAGTCAATGACCCTCCAAATTCGTTGCCTTCAACATATTAAACGAACGAATCAGAATTGATGCCCGATGGCACGTGCATCAAGCCTGCGACTGTGGATTCCAAGCATTTAAAGATTTATAACATACGCACCGTTCCAAATTTTACGGTGCTTAACAACCAGAACTCGGCTTTTTCTGTGCTTAGACTTTGTTTGGGAACGCGGCTGTGGCTGCCGCTACGTTTTCAAAAATTTTAAATTTTTTTTTATTAAAATTGAATATAGTTTGTATATTTTGGATTCTTTTAATGTACTGATATCAAAAATAATTTTTTAAAAATGAAAAAAAATCATTGGCATGTATTTTAGCACGAAAAGTTATTTGAAAAGCACCCGCAATGACACTGCCAAACACGCTCTTAATCATGTATTCATTCTATTATATCTATTTTTCATAACAAATAAAGATAATAATTTGATGTAAAAATTATATTGCTTCCGAAATAATTTTTTTATTGTTTTTATGAATATAAAAATCCTCAGATATTTAAGTTAGTATCTTTAAAAGAAGAGAATATAATAAACATGATAAAAAAAACATTAAGTTCTAAATACAAGGTTATTTGTTCATGTTTTAATATAAGAACAAGTATTTTATAAAAAAATATCTTATTTTCTACTATAGTAATATTACGAGAAATAAATATTTATTATACATTCATTAATAAAAGATAAATATTTTTAATATATATATTAATAAAATAAAAATATGATTGGCCGTTAAAAAACTATTGCACATGTAGGATCCAGGAGTGTAAGTGAAGTTTGCACCTTTTGAATTGGTATGTTGCATTACATGAAATAAATCAAGGAACACACAACTCTTCAATGGTAGGATGCCTAGATTCCCTTGGCGCTTTCGATCCTGACTAAAAAGCCTGGTTCAATAAAAAAATCTCAAAGGATCGGTGTTGGGAAAGGAGACAAGCCTGGGCCCAGGTCGCGATGTTTGGGCGTGAGGCTTCGACACCAGACACGGGAACCTGGGCGCTAAACCTGTTTTCGGATTCCCTAAGGAGTCGGTCCTTTGTAAGAAAAAAAGGCGCTCTGGGGTAAAAAAAAAAATATTTAAAATATACTGATAAATTGTGGTTCATAACGCACATTCTTGCAAATATGCGAAATTATTTGCCTGGTTATACGGTACTGACAAGCCCAGCGGACCAGATTTATGAAATGACTGGCGAGTGCACGCTGCCTCGTCTTGCTTCGACTTGTCTTCTTCAATCAGTGCTTCTGTCCGTGTCTCTGTCTTATTAGATTTTTCATATTGAATTTCGTCAAGACTCTGTCTTTTATTTACAAACACGCGATGGAATTAAGTTTTCTTTTTTCTTCTTTTACTTCACAGGTAATATTTACCAAGCATGAGCTATCCTTTCTGGAAAAAAAGAAGGAAGCTTAAGCCTCGTTATCTCCCTTTTAATTTATTTCATTGAGTGTTCATGATCGGTAAAACACTAAAACCCGTATCTTTTATCTGTTTCTTAAGATAGAATACACTATCTCATCAAATTTCATATAAACCATGCACTTCAAACTCCTTCATTTGAGATATCAAAAAGCCTATCAAATTCACAGTGGGTTTGCACATAAATTGCTACGTTTGTGCAAGTAATCACTCAGCAGGACAAATGGTGGCTATAGGCAGATGGGGGACAGGCCCACTCTCGCATCACTCAAAGAGATCCAAAGCTGATCAAGTTTGTAGCAGAAATCGTGACCTGACATTGAAGGACCAGCTGTTTCTACATGTTCCAACCATTCTAGTGTCCAGCACAAGAAAAGAGAGCAAGAAAAATTTAGCATTCTTTTTGCGCATTTTGGGTGTGGCATTAAATTTGAGATGATGTTTATGGGGTCAAGGTGTTTTCTGGGATTACATGGGCTGTCCTCAGGTTAGAAGGACACAAATGACTAGTTTTCTAGTTTCAAAAACTAATTAAAAAAAACTGAGAAAAGAACGTAAATAGAACAAAAAAGATTAAATAATTAGTTCTTGAAACAAGCGAGACTAATTGATTTATTTCTCAAAACTCAAATAATTGCTTCATCTAATATAGACTAGCATTGACAATTTTGTAAAAGATTCTAAACGACAAGCCTTGAAATCATCGAATTTGATTTTGTATGAGTTCTTAGAGAGCTTGATATGCAGATTAATTTGCAGGAGCCACTGCAGCAGCTGGCTAGGAAGAATGCCCACTTTTCTTCAAGGCAGACTCGGTGAAAAGGGTCTTAAAAGGAGTACGCCCATAGGCTAAAGATGCCTGGAACAAGGGATGGACAAGAAAAACAGCACCGCCAACTTCAATTTGTTCAAGAACAGGGTAGCATTATAGGGTTCCAAATCCAAAACGCCTTTTAAACACAGCAAGATCCATTTTTGTTCAGGTACAAAAATGGCATTAATTATACGGTTCCAGAAGATTTTATACAGCTAACTTTGTAATCATACGTATGTTACATCATATTATCAAAGCTCATATATATACATATAAAATCCTTAACTACCAAAATCTTATCTCCAGATCTTAAAAATGACAATAACTTATCTTGCCATTACCTGAGGGTCTGACAATACGTCTTCTGAGATGTCAAAAAACAGATCATCAGTCTTACACAAGGCATAAACAATATCCACCATGCTGGGCCTCTTTGATGGATCTCTATGCAAGCAAGCAATTGCAACAACCATTGCATTCATTACACTCTCCATTAAGCATGACTGCTCTAAAAGAACCTTATCCATCCATAGTGTCAATCTCTTCACCTTCCTCTCTTCAACATTTCCCTCCAAAATTCCCCTAGCTTCTGCCCACAAAACCTTGCCTTCTTCGTCAATTGCTTCTTTGCCTGAGATTAGCTCAAGCAAAACCACACCAAATGAGAAAACATCCATTCTTGTTGACACCACACCGTCAGCTAAATATTCAGGTGCAATGTAGCCTTGGGTGCCGACAATGTGCATTGTTATGGCATTGTAGCCTGATTTTGCTAGTCCAAAGTTGGCAATTTTGGCTCTCATGCCCGAGTCTAAAAGAATGTTGCTGCTTCTAATGTCTTTGTGTACAACCCTTGGCCTAGTGTGCTCATGGATGTATTGGAGACCATTTGCAACGTCAATTGCAATGCGTAACCTTGTTTTCCAGCTTAGTTTTTCTTTCTCGTTACCATGTAACCACGAATGCAGAGAGCCATTGTCGATGTACTCGTAGACCAGATAGCAATTTGCATCCTCAGGGTCTATGCAAAAGCCTTCTAGCTTCACCAAGTTGCCATGGTTTACCTTCAAACAAAGAAAACAGTGAGTTTTTTTCACGTAGCAATATGAAAATGTATTTTCACAGGAAGAGATAAGATCCCATGAATTACAAAAAAA
>Ga0325405_1008340_pt1 | contig 10309 bp, 7 predicted proteins | sample PopdelMetagenome_21_FD_205663 | JGI IMG/M metagenome (GOLD analysis project Ga0325405, IMG submission 205663) | Populus deltoides microbial communities from Bellville, Georgia, United States - Xylem-Control-R2 | ecosystem: Host-associated > Plants > Phyllosphere > Stem > Wood/Secondary xylem...
ATGGTTGTTTTTACATACTGAACAGTGTTGGGTAATATTTTTGGGAGAGAATTTGCAAGTGTGTTTAATGCAATAAGAGCTTGAATTTTGGCTTAGAGTGAAGTAAAAATACCAGGGTGTAAGTTCACATAAGATTTATGTGATATGGTGAAGGGGTGAAAGGAAAATTATAGCTGAAATGTGGGTATTTGAGTATCTATTTTCTTTTGTTTTAAGGTAAGAAGACAATAAATAGTGAAATTATGGTTTTTTTCAATTTGATCCTTGAAACTTTGGCACTTTGTAGTGGAGCTCTTAATCAGCTGTAATCTTTTAGATACATTGCAATTTAACCATTAGCCTTCTTCAATTGGACCCTCAAATTTCAATACTTTTTACAAAGTGGTCCTTGGTTTCAGATTTTGTGATCCTAAAATGAACTTTATACTTTAAATTTCTTTTAATTAAGATCCTAATTGTACCAATTTAGTCTTTCAAAGTTTCAATTGTGCCCCTAATCTTCTCATCTTTGCAAGTTGATCCAAATTTGGCTTTCAAACTTGATTTTTCTTCAATTGAGTCCTTATTTAAATCCACAAAACCTATTAGAAGTTTGATTAAGTTCTTGAACTTAATTAATTCTTCTAATATTTTCCCAATTGACTCTCAAACTTAATTTCTCTTCAATCAAGTCCTTAAATAAGTCAATTAAACCCGTTAGAAGTTTAATTAAATCATTAAAATTGATTAATTCTTTAAATTTTGGTTAAGTTTGGATTTCAACCTTGATTTTTTTCCTTTCTTCATCCCTTCTTGTCAAAACATCCAATTTGGCTATTCTTCTGGTATTTTGGTATTTTGCAACTCGAAAGGTTATCTTCTCGTGTCCTAAAAATATTTTTGAATTTTATATTTTTTATATTTTTAATAGAAATGAAAAATATACATTTTTTATAAAACAAATTTGGGAGGTTCAAAATTGAGTTATAACACTCAATATAAAAAACCTTGATGAGATTTTTCTTCATAAACATTGTAAAGAAAGGGCGTATGTTATTACCCACTTTTGACCCCACATAAAAAATCAAGAAAAGAAAAAAGAAAACAAAACCCAAAATACAAGAGGATATACATTAAGAAAGTCTAAAAGATTGCCCAATTTGGTGGTAAAAGAGAGCTTAGTCGTCAAGCGAAGGGGCAAAGAGGTTAGGAGTCGAATGACCACTTGACTATCTACTACTAGAATAGAATAATAAATGTGATAGCGCCAAAAGAGAAGCTATCAGCAACTGCCACACCAAAATGAGCTGATCAAGTTAGACGACCAAAACGTATAAGATTGACAAAATTAGCAACCCAATTCTAATTGACAAAGAGGCCCATTGGTGAAAATATTTTTTTGGGTAAAGAAACACAAATTTGGATAGGTAAGGAATCAATGAGAATTTTGAAAGGTCTAATTAAATATATTGATGATTTAATTGCAAGAAAAATTGATTTTTGAAGTCACTTTAGGCTTTGATTGGAAGAAATTAAATTATGGGAGTCAAATTGTAATTTCAAAAAGTTAATTTAGTCAAATCAAGGGCTTAATTGCATAAATATTGAAGTTTGATGAGCAATTAGGAACTTGATTGAGGAAACCCATAACCAATAACCAAATTTAAAAAAAGAAATGTGAACGCAGGGGTTGAAATAAATCAAATTAGGGGTCAAATTAAAGAAATTAAAGGTTTGTTGATCAATTAAGGGTTAAAATGCACAAATTCATAACCAAGGACTAAAAGGAAAAAGGCGACCAACTTTGGGCCTGATGGTTGAGTTTGGCAATGGTGAAACTGTATAAATTAAAAGTTTATGAGGCAATTACGGATGCAATTAAAAGTAAATGGAAGAACAAGGTCTAAATTAAAAAATTTCAAATTCTAAGTTAAAAACCCTAATTCCTAGGGTTTAACCTAGAAGACATGTCATTTGGCCACTATTTAGCTTCTTCTTTGGTAGTTTTGGCTGATTGAGTATGCACATTCAGACAAATGAATGTGATGTCTCTGAGTACCTCCGGGGTTGCCAGTACCATTCAACTAAGAAACACCCCCTCTAAAAATATCAGTTACTCTCATCAAACACTTACATCCTATTTTTTTCAATGAACTCAACAACATCTTATCTTTGATCAACCATCATTGTATTTTTAGATTCTCGACTAATCGAGTTGGCATCTTCAAACGAATGAATATGGAGGTACAAACCTCTAAATTGAGTAAGGATAAAACCAATTGAAAGGTATGCTTCTCCTCTACCAAGTTCAGGTGGTCTCCGATGACATTTACATTAAAGTTTCTTTGGCAAAGCCTCGAAATTGGTCAACTCAGTAAGCCTTGACTAAGATACCTATTTTGCAAAACCACTAAATATTTTATGTGTTCACACTTCAAGCCTTATGAAAGGTTAGCCATGTTTTTTTCAAGATCCAAAGGCCAAAAACAAGCTCGTTGGCCTCCAGTTTTGAAAAAACCACCAAAATCTTAAAAAAAAAAACAAGTTTGTTGCAAAACAACCATTGTAAAATGTACCAAAAACTATCCTATTATGATTAGAGGGCCATGCTTTGATGAAGGAGGATTAATCTTTGATTAAATCCTAGCTTGAAACCCTATAAATACCCCTTGAAAATCAAGATAGAAGAGAGGAAAAAAAACAAAGGAAAAAACAAGGAAGGGGAAGAGAAATAGAATCTTAATAAAAAAAAGAAAGTATGGAGGTTCACGAGCCCAACAAAAAGATTTCTTAAGCTTTGAAAGGACAACAAGCTTGTGGAAGCAAGATTTGATAAGAGAAAACAAAGAGGGTAATAGCTACTCCAACGACTTAAAAGTATATTTTGTAATATAAAAGTGAAGTCCATATGGCCTGCTTAAGTTTTGTTTATTGTCATTTGATCTGTACTTATGTTTATAAACATGGAGATGAAGTTTGGAATGCTTGAAAAGTAAGGTTGTGTTTGTCTTTTTGTTTTTTTTCTTTTTATTATATGGCTTGATGTTGTTTTTTAAAGTATTTGTTTGGATGTGTTTGATGTTTTCAATGTAATAAAAGCTTTCTAGTTAAGTTGTTTTTGATAAAATAGTTTTTTAGTTTTTGTTAGTTTGATTAATGCATTGTGAAGAAATATTGTTAATCCTCGGTTTACAAGGCTTGTTCATGATCAATATATGTTCAGAAAACAAATTTTGAATCCAAATTGCATAAATATATAAGTTGCTCAAACTTGATATTTTTTTAAATTGGATTATCTTGTATAATTTTGATGATTTGATGATGTTTCTTTCTTTTTTTATTCAACTATGCTTGGTATTGAGAATGTGATTTGTGAGGACCAAAAACAGTGTGTTTAGAGGCCTAGAAGGCCATTTTTTGGGTTTGACATTACTAGGTATATCTGGGTATTTTTTTCAGGGTTCATGGTGGTGTTCTTGGGAAGAACATTGTCTTTGCCCCATGTTTTGGACCAATTTTGGTTCAGTTCCTTGCATTAAACCATTCGGGCAACTTGACTAATAAATAATCTAGGGTTTATTTGCATTAAAAAAAAGTTTTGAGGGTTTTAATCCTAAAATTTTGTATTTAAACCGAAACTTATTTAAACAAAATTATGTTGATTCTTTGCTAATCGAAGTGAATGGATGCTAAATTAGGGATCCTTGCATGATTTCCAACATGTCCATGTCTTTGTTTTGATTGTATTCAGGTTTTTTTTAGATCCATGTTGTTGGGTTTACCTAGGATGTTATTCGTTTTCTTGAGTTGTTTTTGAGTTTTTTCTGTGTTTGATTTATTTTTATTTAAAGATTCTTGTGTTTTGTGTTTTTTTATTTGATTCATTTTAAGTTTTAGTTTTGGTTTAGTGTTCAAGTCAAATCATTGTTTTTGGTTCGGTTTATTATCGGACCAAAAATTTCAGGTCAATCCAATGAGGTCAACCTGATTGGTTCAACTCGGTTAGGTTAACCATGTCAAGTCAAAATTTGGTCAAAAGTTAAGACTCGTTTTGGTTGGAAATGTTTATGCTAAAGGTTTTTTGGTTTATGTATTTGACAAACACCCCTATGTTTATTTTGATAGTTTTAATATTAGAAAAATAAGTTTTTTCCGAACACGGCCTTATAAAAAACAATTAGCATTTTTTTTAAAAACTTTATATGCATTTTGTTTTTTTGAAGTTTACAATAAATTTATAAAATTCCTTAAGGATTTAGCCAATATTTTAATTACCTTAAGATTTTAATTCCTGAAAATTAATGGTCAATATTTTTGTATAAATATTAGATCTACCAATAGGCTGATATTTAAATATCAGGAGTTGACTAGAAAATTGTCAGAATTATTTTGGATATTCATTAGTTTTAATTGGAAGTATTTTTCAGCACAATATATAAGTTGTGTAAAACATTTTTGCCTTCGAGGTTAGGTGAACCTTGTTAGGACACCTATATAGATTCTTTTTATAAGAATTTATCTAGGTATATAAGTTCATAATAAATTTGAAATACTTTATTTATTCATGAACGTAAATCTTCATCCTAAGCCATAGACAGATCACTGGTTAGAAACTCATCAACACCTTTAAATCACATTTAGACTACATAATATAGCTTACCTCAAGTAAAATGTGCTAGAAGTGCTAATATCTTCGCTAGCCATAATCAGTCACTTACCCTGGAATTTCAGATAAGATCAGTCCACTCGGGTTTTCTAGTGACTCTAAACCAAATAATTTGGTGGCGACTTCTTGATCCTAAAACTGCAATTCTACGCACCCATGTGCGATAAATGTGTTATATTTTATAGAAGTCAACTTATTAGTTTTAAATATATGTAGAATGATGTTTATCCTACAATCACAAAATTGATATATTATTACGACCTAGAAACAATGTTAACTAGTCCTATTGGTGTCCTCTAGTAGATGTCAATGCATCTCCTCTAGTTCACATAATGTCTATCTTACATACTTGTTAAAATAAGTTGATAATATTGAGACAAAATAGAACGTAAATTTATATAAATGTAAAACAAAAATCTTAGAGCAATAATGAAAAACAAATGTAAATATTCGCATGCATTATGAAGCTTGACATGTTTTCCTGTTATGACCTAATTTCCTTACGTATGCTATATTTATTTTGTATATGCCCCCCTGTAGCATCCATCTCATTATTTAGATGAGTGTTCTTCTTTGACCCCTTTTCCATTTTCCATATACTTTGACATCCTTATAACCATTGGTTTAGTATATTCATGCCAAACAGTATGTCAAGTAAGGGTTGAAAATATAGAGCATATGAATTTTTGTACATTTTGTTAGAATAGAAAAGGTCCATAAACCATTGATGGTAAAATTTTACAAGGAACAACATCCAATAAGGTGTGAACATAGTTGATGATATAGTTGTTATTTACCATAACTACAACTTTTTCCCTATATGTCAACCATTTGTTGCATCTCTTTTTGACTACCATGTCAACTATTTATCGCATCTTTCTTCGACTACTAGTTCTAAAGGGTTTTAACTTAAAATAAACAAATCTCAAAATTAAATACACTTAGAAAATGTCTTTTTAATTCTTCTATAAAATAAATTAGTTTAGCAAGTATATTTAGAGGCCATAATACACCACATCTTATGAAATCTTCAGCATTGCCTCTTCAAATTTCTATTTTAAAGGTTCTCAACACAACTTATACAGCATATTCTTCAAGGTAATATTTTTAAACCTGGGTTTAAGTTACTGATAAATTACCCAGAACAATAGCAACAATACCCAACTAGCTTGGGAAATGTGTCATGGAATTCTTAATTGTTACATGTCTATATGATATTAACCTATCTTTAGTTATTGTTTGTCTTTTATTCAACCATAATATAACACAATGGGTAAACCCCATGATTTCGTATCATAAATAATTGCATTAACAACTTTGTCATGTACTTCATTTAAAGATGAATGTTATCAATACTAATCAGAGGACTATCGTATTAAAACCCATTAATTGAAGCTTTAAATGCAAAATGCTTTCCTAAAGATTTTTTTATTTCCATTAACCATTTTATGATCTCATTCAATAATTGTACTTGGATTCAATTCTTTCAGAGTTAATAGAATTCTAGGCAACATTTGAAAGGACTAATTATGCATTAATTATAGGACGATAGTATTGAAACTCATCAATTAAAGCTCCAAATGCAAAATACTCTCTTAAAGCTTTATTGTTATCAACCATTTTATGATACCATTCAATAATTGGACCTAAATTCGATTCTTTGAGAGCTAATAGAATTTTAGGTAGTATTTGAAAGGACTTCCCATGCTCTAATATTTTCTATGTAACTACCCATACCTTGTGATACGAGACATTATGCTCATAATATCTATATATAGTATCTTTAACATTGGAATTTGCATACTTATATTGGTTTTTTATAATTATCAACATCATATTAGCAATGAAATTTAAGTCAATTTGACGATAACTTTATAAAACCAATGGATTTTAACTTGTGTATGACATTTTCAATTTCAAAATCTTAAATGAATTAAATCTCAGGTAATACCTCTTATGCAAATAACATTAACAGGCTAGTTCATGAATATAACTAAACACAAGTTTTGGTTGAACTTTTACCTTGTATTATATTGAATAACTGTAGTAATAAATTCATACTTGTCTCAAAATATTCTTCCAACCTCATATTCAATACTTAAGCTCGAATTCCTATGACTTAAGGCCCAATCATTGTATATCATTTAGGCATACCCACTCATACCCTTAAATTTAGGAATGACAGAAAGATCTAATGAATTGACTTTGTGAAACAACTAACTCATCTTCATCAATTGTGTTAACATCATAGTCATCTTCATCATCACTTGTTTTAGATTCTCTATAATAATATGGAGCAACTGTCATACTCCACCAAACTTTTATATCCTTAATTTTTTGTGTCGATGTTAGGTATAGTGCATCACTACCAAAACTCGAGGGACAAGCTATATAAGTTGCTTTCAAGGTCCTTTGAGTGTAACTTAGGACTTGAGTGAATTACATCACTACAAGAGGAGTTTTCTCTTCAAGGTCTATTATTTAAGTAGAGCTCTAAAATTTGCAACATATTTTCTAGTGGCCATCCCAAATATTGAATTCAAATTGCCATAAAAAAAGTGGTGATACAACATTCCTTTCAAATCAGCCAAAAAAGAAGTCTTCGTTTTGTTTTTTTAACTTGTGATATGTTGGCAAGAACCGCTAGTGGCAGTCAGAAAAAGATATTTTATCATAGATTGTTAGCGTAAATGTCTTGTTATTTTTCATATAGTATTGACATGCTAGTTTTTTATACATGCTCCAACCAAAAATCATTTCATAAGCTTGAAAATCATTGATAGTCTACATCAAAGCTGCCTTCATAAAAAAAAAATTGTTTTCTCAATACATCATAAGTCAGAGCCCCAAATGACCATAACTGCTTCAACTCATAAATCAATAGTTGAATAAAAACATTTATATTTTGACCTGGACTATTAGAACCGAGTATGATCGTAGATAAAACCAAGAACTCCGGCCTCATACACATCTTTGGTAGCAAGTTGTAAACTGTGAGTATCACCAACCAACAAGAATAAAGAGCAGCAAATGATTTAAATGGATTGAATCTATTTGTACATAACCCAAGACACATGTTCTTTGTCTCCAATAAAAACTGAGGATGCACACTGTTAAAGTGTTTCTACACTTCACTATCAGAAGGGTACACCATCACTCCATCTACCACATCATGTGATTGGTGCCGCTCAGCAGTGTTTGGTGACATGAATAACCTTTGTAGTTTAGGTGTAATTGGAAAGTGTCAAGTTTTTTGTGTGTGATAAGAGTTCTTCCTCTGTCAATCATGGGTTTATAACGAGAATACCCATATGTTTTGTATTTGGCCAACTATGTATTTTCAAGGTAGTACAACATGTAGAATTTTAGACACATATCAATTTTCTAGTATCCTATACCGAGAGGTTTCATCATGGACTTAACACCATATAAGTTCTCTTTTAGTTTGTTCCCTTCAGGTAAAATTTTTCTCATTCATTCAAAAATTTTTTCATAACCGACCTCACTCAACCCATGATCTGATTTCATGGTGAACACTTGTGCAACGACTGATAATTTATTGTGATTTGTGTAGTCATCCTATAATAATCTATCATCTACAACCCTTGGGGTGAATCTCTATACATTTATGAATGATCATCCATTATTTATATCAAACCTATATAAAATAACGATGACAACATGTATTAATTAACTATGTTAACTAAGCAATTTGCAAAAATATTGATTTATATTAAACTTATTCTATCTATTTTAATAATTCTCTTAATTCATTATCAATTACCTATATAAATTTTAATTTCTATATATTTACCGAAAATTTCAACTTGGCAATAAAGTTGACAAAATATAAAACGGACTGTTAAATAATCCATTAATTATTTCATCACAAAACAACTAAGTAAAAAATTCAACATAAGTTTCATCAATTTACAAACAAATACAATCTTACAAAATCTAAAACAACCCCTAATATGTACAAATAAGAAATCCATACAACAAATTTGTATGATAAAAAACTATACAACAAGTAAACACCTAAACAAAATACATATGCTACAAAAAAATGCAAAAAAATCAACATTTTGAAATTGAGTTCATATAAAAAATGGTAGATTTGCTTGCTTAAAGTAAAGAATCCTCAATAAAATTTGAATCAAAAATATATGTTGATAAAATAAGTATTGTGGTGGCTGAAATTGTTGTAGGAGGTTAAATTATATAGAGATTGGGAGATGGTTGTTTGTTGCAAAAAAAAAAAAATGCATAAGGAAGAAGGAGAAAAGGGAGGGGGGAGGGTTGATCATCAAGTCATAAATTAAATATCATTGATGAGATTACCGACAAAATTATTCTGTTAGTAATTATGTTGGTCATTATGTGAGTAAAACTATCACGTCACCATACGATTTGTCTTTTTGAATCCCAGTATAATACCTTTTGTAATTCCCTCGATATATAGCGAGGAAATGTTTTCGTTGGTATATTTACAGATGTACTTTACCGTTGGGTTAATTTCATTGGTAATATTGTATGTAAAAGTTACATGTCATCGTATTTTTTGGCTTTCTTTTTTCATTTCTTATTTTTCCACTGCAATTCCTTTAGTATATACTGAGAAAAGTTTTCTATTGTTGTTTACCTAAGGATACAGGGATGTAAAATTCTATCGATAAAGGTCATCGTAATATATCAACGAAAAAATTTCATCTGTGTTTTTGTTTGTATTTGTTAATTTTTTAGTAGTGGAGAAACCTAACCATAAACCCTTACATAAAAACTTAAGCAAAAAATAAAATAAAATTAATAGAGGAGTGTGTAATATACTTGAAATTGTAGAAAGTGAGTGGTGATGATAGCAAAGTATGGGTGTGCTAGTCAGATTTGAGCAAAATCATGTAGGTAAGAAAAGAGATAGATTATCAAATTAAAAGGTTCTGGCATTTTAATTCGACGTGAATCGCAGGTGTTACTAATGACTTTAGATTGAGTAAAGTCACAGGTGACACCTGTTACTTTTTAAACAATATTATTTTCTCAAGTTTTCAACTATATTATTTTTTAAAAATTTAATTCCTGCTATACTACATTAAAAAAAAACCCTTTTTTTTCAAAGCTAGTCATTTGACCAAAAAAAACATTGCATTATTTATGTGGATCTTCAACCTTGGCTTTGTCAAATTCTCATCAATAAAAAAAATATTTTTATTTATATTAAAACATTTTTGACCACTCCCCTCATTTATAACCAAAAGTCTAATAAAAATTTTTATTTTTAAACAAAAAAATGAAAAATTAAATTTGAAATTTTTAGATCTAAAAAAATCTAAATCTAAATATTTTATATTATAGTCACACACACAAATCTTTTTATTTAGTTAAGCTTACATTCCAAACAAATATTTGTTAAAATTTTATTTTTTTATTTAAAATTATTTTTATATATATTTTCAAAATATTTTAATATACTAATATTAAAAATAAATTTTAAAAAATTTAAAAATATATTATTTTAATAATATATTTATAAAAAAAAAAAAAAACAAACTTAAAACAACATCAGCACTCCCGAATACACCTAAAATCTGCTCTCTTTCCCATACACACACTGTCACACACAGACTGAGAGAACTTTATTTGTTCCACCAGATCTAAACTCTAAAA
>Ga0325405_1008344_pt1 | contig 10306 bp, 9 predicted proteins | sample PopdelMetagenome_21_FD_205663 | JGI IMG/M metagenome (GOLD analysis project Ga0325405, IMG submission 205663) | Populus deltoides microbial communities from Bellville, Georgia, United States - Xylem-Control-R2 | ecosystem: Host-associated > Plants > Phyllosphere > Stem > Wood/Secondary xylem...
TTGACAACTTTTACCTCATCTCTCATCCATACTCTCTCGAGAAATAAAAAAAGAAAAGTAAAGAGGCATAGGCAAAGCTGGTTTCTCAAGAAGAGCCGTTTCAAAAATGTTTTTGAAGAATTTTTTAATTTTTTAATATATTAATATTAAAATAATTATTTAAAAATAATAATAAAATATTATTCCAATATAATTTTAAATAAAAAATAATCCGGAAAGAACCACTCGTACTACACCGCGCACATTCTCGTTTCCTTCTATCTCCCTCTCACTCTCAAGCCCCACCCTTTTATCTGTTTTTGTATCGTGGCGGCTCTTCTCATATCATACACTTCCTCTTCTCTTCTTCTTTTACTTCTAATAATAAATAATAATTACAATCCCCGTTGCAAATAAGGATTCTTGGAGGATCGCCTCTCTCTCACTCTCTATTTATTTTGATTTATTATTATTCGCGCGATCCACTCCCAACTAGAGCTGCTGCATATTGGTTTATCGATCTGCAAGCAATCCTCTTGATCCTAAAAAAAACAACAATAATAACAAAGAAGAAGAGAACCGCCATGGTTGCGGCCACCCAACCACAACCACCTACACCTACTGCGTCCACAACGACATCCGCCGAAGAAGAAGCCTTGAAAAGGAATACTGATTGTGTTTACTTTCTTGCTTCTCCTTTAACCTGCAAAAAGGTTCGCTTTTCTCCTTTTCTTTTCTTTTTTCATTTCTCAATTAATGGTTGCCGATTTTTAGGGATCTAATTATAAGGGTTACAGATTCACTTTTCTTTACATGTATATTATTTAGGTTTCTTTTTTGGGGTTTTGAGGAAAAACCCTAATCGATTTCTTGAATATAATTGTCAATCTAGATCTTATCTTCTTAAGATCATCACATGATTTGTCTTGTGTTCTTAAATCTATCTGTGCAATGTTCAATTGAGTCTATAATTATGATTTCCCTTGTGGGTTTTAGTTTTTTGTTTCTTACCCATCCGTTTTAGGTAATTCATATGTTGTCTGTTGGCTGGGCTTCCGCCAAGAATGCTAATTTCTAAAAAACCTCTTGTGATGGTGTTTTCGGTAATTGGTTTGTTTTTATAGTCTTTAAAATGCGTTCATTTTTCAGACTTACTTCAAGAATAGTAATATTTGCCAGGCTTTGGGTAAAGTAGGCAAATTGTGCTTTACGTTTCTTCCCTTAACTATGTCTTTCTGTCAAATCAATATCATGTGTACGACGTACCAAGTGTTCTTGATGTTTTATGATCTCGCTGTGGTTTTTAGAAAGAGTGAATTCTTGATTTTTTACCTTCTTTAGCAGTTGATTTTTTTTTTTAACTGAAGCCCCTTGTTCTTTGTTTCACCAGGGAAGTGAGTGCGAGTATCGCCACAGTGAATATGCCAGGGTTAATCCCAGGGATTGCTATTTTTGGTTGAATGGCAATTGCATGAATCCCAAGTGTGGGTTTCGTCATCCAGTAAGTCTTTTTTTTTCTCGTCTTGTTTTGATGTTATGCACTTCTTGCTTGATTTGTTTCATTACTCTTTTAGCTGGTGGGAAGCTTTTTAAATTTGCAAGTCTGTCTTGATTAAATTGTTTTATCCGGTTTGTTAGTATCTAATATCTATTCTCTCATTTCAGCCCCTTGATGGCTTGTTTGGCAACCAAACAACAGCCTCTGCTGGATTATCCGGTTTGTTAGTATCTAATATCTATTCTCTCATTTCAGCCCCTTGATGGCTTGTTTGGCAACCAAACAACAGCCTCTGCTGGATCTTCCTTGCCGCCATCACATGCTGCTGCTGCAGCTGCCACACATGCTCCTCACAATTCAGGCAAACAAGGAGTCCTGTGCATTTTCTTTCAGCAGGGACTATGCTTGAAAGGTGACAGATGTGCTTTCTCCCATGGACCAAATCATGCCAGTAATAGAGTTTCTCAAACAATGGCATTTACCCCTGGTACTGAGGCCCACCCTCCAAAAAAGGCTTTTGGTGGCCTTCAAAAGTGTACTCAAGAGCAGAAGCTTCCACAAGTGAATTTATCAAAGGCTGTTGAACCACCCACTGTAGCTAAACCTGTGTCAAAAGCTGAAATTGCTTCAGCAAGGAACAGTGCTGGTGTTGCAAGGAATGTAGTGCCACCCAAAAGCACGGATGAAGTTCCCAGATATAAAGCATCAAATCTTCCTCCCGAGGTCAATGGAAATTCAAGTCGTTCCAATCAGTTGCATCTGTCACGGGTAGCAGATGATCATGTTAACCATAATGGAAAGGATGCTGATGAGTATTTGAGGGAGTCCTCTCCTGGTTTTGATGTTCTTGTGGATGATGAGTTGAGGGATTCTGATTATTACCACGGTGAAGATCAATTTGGAAGAACAATAGGTCATGAAGGGAGGAACTTGAACTCTGTTGATGAATATGGCAGGGGCCATCCTGCTGATTATGGCTCGTTGCCTGATGACCAAGAAAGGTATGGTGATCCACGAGGCTATGATCCCTATGAACATATGCAAGGGCAGCACGCATGGGAGCAACACAGGGCGTCATCAGAAAGAATGCTAGTGGCACCAGCACATCTGGAAAGGCGAGGTTACTCGAAAGCTGATAGCCCTGAGCACATTGAAGGATCAGATTTGCGTTATCTTTTATCGAAACAAAGGAGGGTTAACGGCTTGAGATCAGTTGTTAGTAATGATTTTGTCCCAGGCAATCATGTTGAGGAGCGAGGTTACCAGGGTTCTTCACGAAGGGACTCTCATCACTTACTCTCACATGAGAGCCCCATTAGTAGTCGTCTTCGTGGTAGAATAAAGCTTCCAGGAGGATCTCCCAACGAAGGTGGTGACTTGCATGCAGAAAGGGAAATTGACAGGGGCAGGAATCGGGGAAGATTGTCACCAGTAAGGTCCCTGATCTCTTCCCAGCAAGGGAGGTTCCGGGATAGAATGAAAGCTAGGGTGGAAGAGGATTACAATGAGGGGAGAAATTTTAGAGGTCCCCATGTGAGAAGAGAATTAGTAGATGATAAAATTACTAATTTTGCTGCTCCTAAAAGGCTTGCAGAGCTGAGAGGTGGGAAAAATGCAGAGGGTAAATCGCAGCAATCCCTTGGAAAGCGGAAGTACTTGGAAGATCATCCACCATCTGATGCTGATCTCTCATTTGAAGGGCCAATGCCTCTTAGTGAGATTCTTAAGAGAAAGAGAGGGGGTGGAGCTGCAGCTTCTGGTAGCAGAATATCATCTGTTATCGAGGACGGCAATAATCAAAAGGAAAGTAGGCAAAGCCTCACCAGCAATTCCAACAACAAGGCAGTTGCAGAGACTCAAAGTGGATTTTCTTCTGTATTAAAGGACGATGACAGTAGCCAGATGCTAAAAAATAAAGAATCCAAGTTTGCTAGTGATGATGCCCTTGGAACAGAAGGGGAAAACATTGAAATTGTTCATGGAAAGTCTTCTCAGCTACCTAATCCAAGTGAGATTGAGACTGAAGATGGGATGATTGCTGATGACAGAATGGAAGATCACGAGTACGAGGGTGATGATCAGAGGGATGGTGATTATGAATATGAGCAGGCTGATGAAGGAGAGTACAATTACGAAGAGGGTGAAAACATAGATGAAGAGGAATATGAAAACGAAGATGGAGATGACTTTGCCAAGAAAATTGGTGTCGTGTTCTCATGAAGGATGAAAGATAGTTAAGGAGTAGCACTACTGCCTTTTGCTCTAATTGTGGGTTTTTGACGACCATGGTGGGTTCTTCGGATTTGAGTAAGGGGTAGCTGCCACGGGTTTATTTTTCCTTGTAGAAGTAAAAGTAGAGATATCAAGTTCCTTTCTTGTATTAATTGCAAGAAACTCGTTTTATTGTATTTAAAACTCTCTGATTGAATGAGAATTTTGCTTGTGCTTGGAGCATTTCACTTTGCTTGCAAAGCCATAACTTGTAACAGTATAAAATTAATAAGAAAACTGTTACTCGTTTCTCAAACTATTATTTCCGGTTGCTTTTTATAATTTCAAATATCTCTGGTGAATTGATGAGCATTTCGTTTCTGCTTTTAGGTCACTATCGTTATGTAATGAATTGCTGTGACAGATTGGAATGAGATGGTTCAGGAAAGAAGAGCAAAACAAGGAAAGGGAAAGAAAGAAGGCTCGTAGCAAATTTCTTTAGCTGATGATTATTGGGTTTGGATTTTGTTGCTCAGTATCATCGCTTGCTGGATGGTTGATAGATTTGCCTCAAGACTTCATTCTGTTCTGTCCCTCCCGGTATGGTGGAACATCTTTAAACTCAAGAAACGATGATTGCCGGATCTGGTCGCCTTAAGTAGCTAGTTTTACGTTATTAACCAGAACCGGACATCGGTTTGATGATGGAATGGAAGGGTTTCATTTTTTGCATTAGTGGTTGTCACTTGTAAGTGCAGCTTTTCTTGCTTCTTTGTTTCAAATTAGCCATCCTTTTATTGGCTTCCCTCCACGACCTTCTTTTTTTAATTTTTTTTCCGTTCCTTTTAAATTACCTGCTATTTTCATTTAATAAAATAGTTTCTTGTCACACTCACCTATTATTTAAGAAATAATGGCATTTGAAGCAGTTTACTTTTTCATTTTTACTGATTTTCAACAAATTATTATTATTATTATGCTAGAATAAAACTCTCTTTCATAGTAGAAATATTTGCGTTAAAAAATTAATTTGAGAGATTATATAACTTTATTAACATATATAAATTTTACTTTATTTTATTATATATAAATATTATTTTTTTATTGACAATTATATTTTTACTTGATGTTAAAAAACACGTTAATTACACCAATATATTTATTCTTTTGCGTTAGAAAAAAAACTTATTTGACTCGTAGCGAGATGAGTCGAATAGAAACGTTAACATTTTTTTTATTTGCATTAATGATTCTTGATTTATTTAATTAAATGCATATAAGTTTTTTAATTTTTAATTAGATTTTTATTTTGTAATAAAACATGTTGAAAAAACTTGCATGTTTATTTTTTTTTCAAAAATAAATTATCCAACTCATGGCAAAACGCGAGTCACATAGTTAACTTATAACTATTTATATTTATAAATAAATAAATTTGTGTTATTAAATAAACATATTTTATACACAAATAATTTAATATTAATTTTGATAGTTATAATTAAATATATATTTTTATTTTATTTTTTTACCGTATAAAATAATTTAAACTAGACTTAATAAAAAATTAGGAACATAAAATTTAATTATCTTTCAAATTTTAATAATTAGTAGTTAGGATAAACACATATAACTTTTAAAAATAATAATTACTAAAAACATTTCACGTAAGATTATATGAGGGTAAACAGTTCAATTTGTCCTTATATAATTGAACAAGTCTCTAATATGTACTTATAATTTAATTGTTTCTATTTTATTTTTGTATAGTATCCAAATTTTCAACATATCTCTGTCAATATTTTCCATCCAAATTGACATAATTCATTTTTTTTATTTTGAAAAATTCCTTGATCCATGCAATAATATATTTTTAATACTAAAAAAATCAATTTTGTTTTAAAAAATTATAATATTCGAGTTTTACAACTTTTCTATTTTATTCTTATATATAACTCAAGGGTAATTTTAGAATGAAAAATATAATTTTATCAATTTGGATGGACTGAATATATATTTGGAGAATCAGATACAATACAATAAAGGAACAGATAGAATTAGAAATATAAGGACTTATTGGAAACTTTTCTAATTATACAAGGATAGATTGAGTTATTTATGCATTATATTATTGTGAACACCTTCTATTTAAAACATTTCTTTTCAGTTATATATGATGTGAATATAAATTAACAATAAAAACATAAATAAAAAATTATAATTAATTTTTTTTTTAATAAATATTGTATTTAAATTCATATAATCAATGTTTGTTCAAAGGAATAAAAAAATAACATTGAACAATAACAAAAAAATAGCTTACAAAAAAACTAAGCATTCAATTTAATTAACTTGGCTAATTTTGATGTATTTTTTTTAGTATTTTATGTTTTTAATGGTTTGTTTTTAAGTCTTTTCAGAGTTTTCAAAATCAAAATAAATTGTCAAGGAGCTTCTTCTTTTTTTGTTTTAATAATAAACACATAATATGAGAGACTACCTACTTCATCTTCCACTTTCAAAAAAATATAACATCCTATTTTGTTAATTGACAAATAAATATATATGATATTTAAATAAAACAAAATTGTTTGCTTCAAAGCCAACTTACTAATTTGACTTGATCTTTTAAAATTTTTTTTAATAAGAAACACATAATATGAGAGACTACCTCCAAAAGGACTGGCATTCCTAGGAAAACAGTAGTCCCGCCAGGGCTATAACTTTCTGCAATTCAGGGCTACCGAAACCCATCAAGGTTAACACTAGTTGTTAAGACTTGACCCAAGATGGGAGGTCCTACATTATTCAAATCCTACCCTTGGAACTTCTCCAATAAGCTATCCCTCAATTTCTGACCTCATCTCAAGCTATGCAGGCCTTGCTCCTAGCAATTTTATATAAAGAATCAATAATCAAGAAGAAATAAATAATTCCCATCAGGCATTCAGGATTACAAAGACAATACACGAACAACTCTTTCAAAACACAACAATTCCATGCCCATCCCTTGATCTCGTGAAAGAAATCATGTGCATGGTGCTGACAAGGTCCAGGCAAGAAATCCAGTGGCGTAAATATTCAATGCTCTAAATTGCTCCCCTATTCGATTCTTGAGACATTTTCATAGGAGGAAAAAAAAAAAAAACCAGAAAACACAGCAAGTTACAGAAACAGATTTATTTCCAGAGCTTCCGCAATGACATGTTCTTCTCCGTCTCCTTCTTCATGACCTTGGCTACAGCCATCTCAAAATCTTCTTGTGTAACATGGACCCTCCTCTCTCTTAGAGCAAACATTCCAGCCTCAGTGCACACCGCCTGTGAAAGCATAAAAAGAAGCAAGCAAGCATCAAACATGGTCACAATTTAATCAAAGCTGCTTGTACATCTGTAGAGTCATTTTCTGTTTCATGATAAACATAAAAATACCTTCCCCCCCCACCAATTTTCACCAAGGACATTCAAAGAAACATTACCCGAAACAGTAGTTAGATATTGGAGAAATGAAAACTGTTTGTATCACAGGAACAAAGTTAAACAGTTTTTGATCAATTTATCCCTATCCCCTTTCTTATCTTTGTTTATTTTATTTTTTATTTCATTTACTTAAATAAAATAGAGCTTCAATTCTCCTTGTCATGTCTTTCCAAATATTACCTAATTGCTCCAGGAGATATACAATTTTCCAATTACTTAAGCATTCAGAACAATAAAAGCAAGAGGTATAAAAGAAACTGATATAGTGAGAAAAATACCTTGAGCTCTGCACCAGATGCCCCATTCATCTTCTCAGCTATCTTCTTCATATCAATCCCACGCATTAAATTCATCCTTCTTGAATGGATTTTCACGATATCAAAACGTGACTGCATATTCATTTCCCATTTCATCACTCTTTATGAAACAAAATAAGCAAAGAAAACAGTCAAACAAATGAAAATTATACATACATCCACGTTGGGATTTGGAAATTCAATCTTCCTGTCAATTCTTCCTGGCCTAAGGAGAGCTTGATCCAGAATATCAATCCGATTTGTAGCCATCAAAACCTGTTAAAAAGTTTGCCAGAAATGGTAGTGAGTAACATGAATAACTATGTCAATACCTTGCATAATTTCCCCCTATTTGATCTACTTCCTTCTGAAGGTACTCCAGTACCTTGATCTTGTTTGATGCTTCAAATCCATCCAGCTGATTGAGGAGCTCCAGCATAGTACGCTGCACCTCACTGTCACCATTGCCACTGCCAGATTCCATTCGAGCGGATCCAATACTATCAATTTCATCCATGAAAATGATTGATGGAGCATGCTCTCTGTGACAAAACCATCAACCCAGAAATCATACCGAGATATAAGATTTGAAATGTGAAGTAGAGTATATAAGCAAACAGATTTGTGCACCATAACATAAGGCTATAAACGAACAGGTAAATGGTGATCAAAATTAGGCTACAACTAAGCATTTGAAATGTAAGAAGTAGAGCATGTGAGATGACCAACTCTAGAAAAAAAAAGGATAAAATATAGAGCATGTGAGATGACCAATTCTAGAAAAAAAAGGATAAACTATTTCTTTCAAATGGATCATAGTTTTCAAAATCAGAATGGTAACTTTATTTCTCCCAAGCTGCAACTTTCTAGAATGGAGGCATAATGTGTTGTGCCTGGTATGCCAGAATTGTAGTTTAACTCATGCCACAAACATATTTAATCTGGCAACATGGCCCCTTTTCCTGGTTATGGTTTATTTATTAAAATAGTGAGCCCTACTGCCTTCTATCACAGCAGCTGAAAATAAAAGATGGGAGGAATTTAATCATATATACTTCAAGATATGGCCTTAAAACACCAGTAATCAATTGAGCGCAAGACGCAAGTAAAGAGACGGACCTTGCCATAACAAAAAGCTCTCTGACCATTCTAGAGCCTTCTCCAATGTATTTCTGAACTAATTCAGAACCAGAAACCCTGATGAAAGTACAGTCAGTGTGATGAGCCACTGCCCTAGCCAGTAGAGTTTTTCCTGTGCCAGGAGGTCCATAAAGGAGAACACCCTATGACACGAGGGAAAGAGACAGAGACATTTAGTCCAAAATCCAAGTACACCAAAGGTGTGAATTAACAGATGGAAAAAACTTAATGACACAATACCTTTGGTTGAGCAATTCCAAGACTCTCAAACAATTCAGGGTGTTTGATTGGAAGTTCAATGACCTACCAAGGTGTCAAGACAAGGTAACAGGAAGCAATGAGAAAATCAAAAACCTAACATGGCTGTTATAATCACAGACCAAGGAAATCCTTGGATGGAACCAAAAACAAATGACTATACAAACCTCCTTAATCTCTTTAATTTGTTGATCAAGACCACCGATCATGTCATAGGTGGAATCTGGAACTTTTTCAACCTTCATGAGGTTGACCAAAGGATCCACTTTGCTTGGCAAGATCAAGTGAAGAACATAGCTGTCATTGCGAAGGGCAACCCTTGTTGATGGAGTGATCTTAGTGATATCAATACTTTTATCAATATCAACAACATACTTCCCCTCTGGATGAACCTAAAAAAAGGCCACTTAGTTTTATCTATACGTTAATAACACATCAATATTCTAATGCTTTTTAAAGCATTGAGTGCTTACCACCAAAATACTCAATAGAGAACGGACCGGGACATGGCGTAATAAAAAGTATACTGACTTGCATTGAACAAAAATAACAGATACTGTACCTTTACTAACACCTTGTTCTTCCCCATTACTTTGACAACTTCACCAACATATGACCCAGGCTCTTGAAGTAGCTGCGACTCTTCTCTAAGCATCCTGACTAAACATGTCAAAAGTTAACAATATCATTCAACCTGTACGTTAAGTAATGGCAGATGCAATCCATCATCTAGTTGACGAATCCAGTAGCATAAAACCGAAATGGTCGTGCAAACAATGATAAGCTTATATATCCCACGAACCGTAGTAGCTAACGAAATCACCAAAACAAGGACAGGTTCCCAAAATTAGGAATAATTTACAAAAAGACGTGTACAGATTCCTTGTATTCTGTTATTTCCCCCTAAATATTTGGTTTTCAATTATTGTTGTTGTTGTTGTGGAGAAGATAAGAAAAACCCTAGCTAAGCTATCAATACATCGAATAATGAAACCCTAACTACTATATTATGATCTATCTATTCATCTATAGAAAAAATAAAAAACTACTAAATCTGGGTCGAATTAAAACCCACCTCTGGAATTAAGGCCATTGCGTTGCGCTTCGAGGCGATTAAGATTGTGGGATTTTTGGCGGACAAGGAGCTGAAGCTCATGGATGTGTTGGAGATAGTACTGCTTCAAACCCTCTCCTTGCCTCGCCGCTCCCGTTTTCGCCGAGCAGCCCTCCTCCGCTATCATCGTCATCGTTGATTCTGTTTGCTGCTGTTGCTTCTTCTCCACTCCTACAGTTGCCATCGCGATTGATTGTTTTTTTTCTGTTGTTGTTGTTGCTGCTGCTGTTGCAAATATCTTTATTTAATTTAAAGGTTTCTTTTCTGGTAAGTCAAAAATACTATTAATTAATCTAAATTAAATGGCAGGCAGTCCCATCCCATGTTTTGTAGG
>Ga0325405_1008347_pt1 | contig 10303 bp, 7 predicted proteins | sample PopdelMetagenome_21_FD_205663 | JGI IMG/M metagenome (GOLD analysis project Ga0325405, IMG submission 205663) | Populus deltoides microbial communities from Bellville, Georgia, United States - Xylem-Control-R2 | ecosystem: Host-associated > Plants > Phyllosphere > Stem > Wood/Secondary xylem...
CATTTCTTCATCGAGATATCAAGCCAGACAACTTTCTTATGGGCTTGGGAAGGCGTGCAAATCAGGTCTTGATATGAAGTATATGTTTTCTTTTATATATATATATAGATATATTTCATCTCTCTCTCTTTTTTCTTTCAGGAAATCCATATAAAAATTGTGTTGTTCACTTGTACATAGGTATACATCATTGACTTTGGTTTGGCAAAGAAATACAGAGATAGTTCAACCCATCAACACATTCCTTACAGGTGAAAAGATTGTGTTTTGTGTGCATGTGCACATTGTACACACATATTTGTGGGTGCTTGTGTTACGTTAAATATATTTTGATACTCTTTTGCTCTGTTTGGGATTATATTAAATAAAACTGCATATGGAAATTCATGTCATCTGCCAAAATCCTCAATAGTTGTAATATATATGCTGCTGTTATTTTTTTGGTACTTAATTGCATTGATAATTGGGTTCTGAAATACAGAATATTGGTGACTTGTCTATGTTTTACTGTTGATGTGATTGTAGAAGTATTTCATTCAGCTATCTCATGTATACTCTTTTGTTTTTCACCTTTGGTATTTCTGTTGATGATATGTGGTAATTAAGTCATTACTGGAATTGACACACTACAGGGAAAATAAAAATTTGACTGGAACTGCTAGATATGCAAGCATGAACACTCACCTGGGCATTGGTATGTGCCTTGTCTGTTTTTGTGCGTGGTAATCTATTGGCCTTCCGTTTAGTGCCCTTTGTTTCATAACATTGATTGCTCCATTTTTGACTTGTTGGGCTGCACAGAGCAAAGCCGGAGGGATGATCTAGAATCTCTTGGTTATGTCCTTATGTACTTCCTGAGAGGAAGGTGATTCTCTCTGCCTGCCTACTTACCCTACCTTGCTGTGTATCCTCTTTTGCAAATTTGATCACTGATATGTTTGTCCATGTAGCCTTCCTTGGCAGGGACTAAAAGCTGGAACTAAGAAACAAAAGTATGAGAAAATTAGTGAAAAAAAGGTTTCTACTTCGATTGAGGTAAAGTGGTTCTAATTACCAAGGTTGCCTGCAAATTCTGTTGCCAAGTCTAATAATCTAACCTGAGATATGATGCTTCCTCAGGCACTGTCTCGGGGTTATCCAACTGAATTTGCCTCTTACTTTCATTACTGCCGTTCACTTCGATTTGATGATAAGCCAGATTATGCTTATTTGAAGAGAATATTCCGCGACCTCTTTATTCGTGAGGGTAAGGATGTTTTAGTAGTTAAATGCCTTCAAGTCCACAGTGTCTGTACTGGTCTCTGTATTTCACTTCTACTGGCTTTGATAGAATAATAGAAGTGGCATTTGAATTCCTAATTGTACCTATTGATCTTATATTTCAGGCTTCCAGTTTGATTATGTCTTTGACTGGACAATATTGAAGTATCAGCAATCACAGCTGGCTAATCCTCCAACTCGCGGCCTTGTAAGTGTTTGTGGAACATTTTACTTCTTTTAGTTATTGGTGTGGAATACATTTGAATTTTTCTTGTTTCTGTTAGGGCCTTGGTGTTGGAACCAGTTCTGGAATGCCGCCTCCTATTGTCAGTACGGATAGACAAACAGGTAGTTTATGTTGAGTTTTTAAATTGGTTCCAAGTATTCCTTCACATAATGGTTTCTTCATTTCATAAACTGTCTTTTCTATAGTGGATGGTCTCTTGTTGTAAGATTTTTTATTACTTTTATTTAGTCATTCTCCAATTTAATTTCAGTCTTTTAATTTGCCAGTACTCTCTCTCTCTGTGTTATGGATCTAGAATCTAGCTAACTACAGCCTACATGTTCCCACTTGGGAGAATACCAAATAGCAGTTAATTGATGAAGAATAAACTCTAAAGAGAAGGTGAATGATTATCCCTTAACATATGCTTGGGTTTAATACCTTTTCTTTCGTCAATGCAGGTGGAGAAGAAGCGCGAGCAGCTGGCCAAACAATGGAATCCTCTCGTCGGAGGCTATCAGGACAGATCATAAATGCTGGAAGTTCTTCGAAGCAGAAAAGTCTAGTTGCTAACGAATCTCCAATTACAAAGGATGCCATGGTAAGTTGCTTGGATTTGTTTTTTCTTTTTCTGCCCCAAATTGTGCAAAGCTTCCTATTGTCTTATAATGCATGATCAAGCTTTAAGTATGGCCTGATGCATGTTGAATATTAAGTGTTCTATTTTTCATATACATGTTTGCAACTTGTTCTGCTAACTTGCATTTGGTAAATCCCATCAATCCTGCCCCTTAAAATCTTGGCCGGTTTCTGGGCTCACTGACAGTCAAACTCCTGCTAGCATAGTATCATCAGGCCATGGCCTCCAAGTTGCGTTGTGTATTCATCATTGCTGGCTAACCTGAGTGTTTGTGGCTATGCATTATCTTCTGTTCATGCAGTTGGTTAAAAATTTTACACATGTAGTGTTCTGTTAACTTGCATGTGTGAAATCCTCCCTTTATTGTATGTTGTTTAATATCTTTCCTGGATTGATATTGATTTTCTTTGTTCTTGCTTTCTCTGCTATTGATGTTAGCTAATCTTTTATATCATGAAGATTTCACATACATACTGATAGTCCGCAATTAGTTTTCTTCCCCCGCATTTGTGTTTCAGATCTAAACTGCATTATAATTGGCTGCTGCAGTTACCCAACTCCACTTTTTTGGGCCGATCAAGTGGATCCGCAAGGCGAGCTGCAGCTGTTTCCAGCAGCCGTGATGTATTTGTTGGAAGCGAGTCTGATCCCCAACGGTCTTGCACTACTGAGGCTAGCCCTGGAGCAATACATAAAATTTCTAGCGGGCAAAGAAGTCCTCCTCTTGGATCTTCAGACCCAAGGCGCACTTCATCAAGTAGAAACACCTCTCACATGAAGACATATGAGACCACCCTTAAAGGATTTGAGAGTCTGAATTTTGACAGTGATGAGAAGGCTCATCATTAGGAGCTCAGCACTGTGCATTGTTGTAAATCATGAATGTACTGGTGTGCTGTTACACTCGAAGCAGGGTTGTTTTTTCTCATTGAGCTGAGAAGAGTTTGGAAGTGGTGGCTCCGAGCCTGGATGAACTCTAGATTTCAATGTATGCAGTAAAAGTGTCAGCTGATTAAATGGAAACAGACAGGCCTGAGAAGCTGAATTCAATTGCAGCAAAAAGCTTGGTCCACAACTGCTCTGGGTGTATTCAATCAGATGTACTTATTCAAATCTCTCCACTACGTTGACCCATATTCCTCCCCTCTTGTTCATCTATAAATTGGATTTTTTTTCTTAATGTTTCTTTGACCCAGATTTAAAACTTGATGGCAGTGAAAAATGGCCACTGTATTCTTGTTCAGCTCTCAAGATTTTAGAACCACTCAAGGCTCAGGCTTGGGGTTCAAATATTTTCCTGGGGTGCTCTATTGTAGCTTGATTTTGCCTCGCCTTTTTTATTTTTTTTTTTATTATTATTAGTTAGTGAATATCAACTAGAAATATCGGACATGTTTCCCTCTTTCAAGGGAACTACAATGTTGAGTGTTTTAGTAAGAAATGTTATTGTGGTCGCTGTGTTTTCTAATAAATGATTTCCGTTTGACATTATGACTTTGAGCGTGGGCGGATTGGTTAATTTCTATTTCCCAAAAGTCAAAAAAGAAAGGGAGCGTCACGTGTTTTGAAACGTGTTTATTGATTGAGGAGTCAGCCATCCTCTCACCACGCCGTTGTAATAAATAAAGGGCCCTTCGTTGATTGGCAATGGCGTCTTGATATTTTACTAAGAAAATAAATAAATTATCACGAGCTTCATTCTTAACAAAAATCTAAAAACAAATTCTAGTTATGGCCAAATTTTATTTTTATTTTTATTTTTTAAATCCTTGACGTGGTTCTCTAATTTAATGCCCAATCATGTTAGATATTACTAGATTTTTTTTGTTGTTATGGATCTAAAAAATTTTAAAATTAAAAAAACATATATAAAAAAGCATTGTTAACGTGTTTTTTAGTACATAAAATTAATTATTAATAAATAAAATAAATAAAATATATTAGACTATAAATACTGAAGATATTGTTTTTAAAATAGACAGAAATATTTTGAATCGACCTAACCCAACTCTGGTTCACTTGCAAAATTCATGACCCAAGTCATGGAATCAAGATAACCTCATGAACAACAAGTCAAAATAAATTACGAAGCTTGATTCCCAATAAACTTAATATTAAAGGGTGAATATGATAAAAAAAATTCAATTAAAAAAAAAGAAAGAAAACAACTCGAGTAAACTATAGCAAACATGTCAAACTTGTGATTTAGATCATAAGAACGAGATAATCCGATGATAAGCAAATAAAATAAATAAATTATGAAGGCTAATTCCTAATCAACTCAATGTTGAAGGAATAGATTGAGAAAAATAAAATAAGTTTAGAAAAAAAATAATAACTCGAGTCAATCCGGGTTAAACTGTCAAACACGGGACTAAGGTCATTAGAAGAGGATAATTCCATAGAAAGAAAACAAAAAAAAAAAACTTCAATCCACAGCTAATTCAATGTTGAATGATGAATTAAAAACATTACTTAAAAAAAAACAAAAAATCCAACCCAAGTCAACCCGGAGCAAAATCAATTTTTCTTACAATCAAACTCTTCATAAACTCAATTAAACCTTTAATAAATTTAATTGGGTTCAATAAACATTTGATTTTGAACATTTCTTCCTCAAATTGAATTTTCTTTGTTAGTCGGGCTCATCAATCAACAATATACTGTCAAATTTCAATTCTTGTATTTTTAAACCTCCTCAACAAATTTTTTAGTTATTTTCTGGACGTTTTGGCATCCTCTTCTCACAGCTATTATTTTTTTTGGATTTTGTTGTTTTTAGTCCGAATATATATTTTGATTTTTGAAAGAGAAAAATTAAATTTGGGGAATAACCCAAAAATAAGTTATGACACTAATGTTGAAGGGTAAAATTGAAAAATAAATTAATAAAAAAAAACTTGAGTTAACCCGAGCTAACCAACTAACCAAATGTTGGAGAAAATTGTTTTTTTTTTTAAAAATGATCTAAAAAAATTGACATCAACCCAAGCTAACTTTTCAGGCCCGTGACTCAGGTCATGAGACCGTAATTACCTTATAGAATGCAAATTGAAAACCTCACAACATCAAATGCTAGATTGAGCCTTGAAGTCAAGAAAACAGGGTCATGTTTTTTTCTACACTTAATGTCAGTGATCCATGTTGGTTTTTTAATTTTATGGTTAAATTTGAATTGTTATTTAATGCATTCATATACATTATAGAAATCACAAAATTATGATTTGTGTTTTTAATTTCTACCAAAATTTCAGCAGAGCCTTCTCAGTTCAAGTCATTAAATAATTCTTTACTTCTCTTAAAAACCTACATAATGATTAAAGGGAGTTCCAAATGCCATACACAACAATTCATATCCAAGTATTGGGTCTCAAGTCATTTAATCAATTCATGATAGTACACATGTACTAAAATTTACCGAGTATATTTAAATAATTTAAGCTTAACTTTTCATCAAAAGAGCATTTTATTACAAGAAAAATATCATAAATATTTATTCATATTACAATTTCCATCCTTTTGAATTACAATGTAATATTAAAAATCTACCTTATATTGTAACAAAGAAAGTCAAAGCCCTGTCAAAACAGGTGGTATTCCATATTGTGAACCTGCAAGAAATATAAATATTACAACACAATTAAGGTATGACATATACAACATGTTCATGATTCTTCATGGTACAAACATCCATAATTTCTTTTGATATATATCACAACACAATTAAGGTATGTCATATACAACAAGTACATGATTCTTCATGGAACAAACCTCTATAATTTCTTTTGATAATAATAGAATTGACTCCTTTACCATAATCTCTATTAACCTTGAGTATTGTATAATCACCTCGTCAAGGTAATTCCAAGCTTTATCTTTCCATCCGGAAGTTACACCTTGTTTGGAAATCCATCTTGGTATCTTTATCCATCGAAACTAACCCTGAAGTTTTATTGATGGTAAAGGTCTGTTCCACTCATCTTACCCTAAACCATATGTTTATCAATGGTAAATTATCCTCTGTACTATTTACTCTATATGTTCTCTGAGGAATCTAACCCTTTATCGGTATTACCCTACAATTTCAAATAAGTAAAACCAATAATTTATTGATTTTTATTTTCCATAACGAATCTTTAACATTAATTCAGTTTGAGCTAACACATCATTAGTTGTTCATCTTATAACAACTTTTATATACACATGTCTTCGCTTGCATTAATACACTTATCCATCTCTTAGATTTACTATCATATCACTTGAAATATGCAAACATAGATGCCCATATTCTTGTTCTATTAGGCCACAAGAACAATTCTCAAATTTCTTACCATACAATACCCGAATCGACCTGTATTTAGGCTTTTATATATGATTAAACATCCATCTTTTTCTTCACAAGCACAGCATTAAAACTACATTTATTCAACCACACTGCATTGTTCAAATCAACCCTTTGTTATAACCCATTTACCATCATTACAATCCTTAGAGTTCTCATGCATACATTGTCCGAAACAACATTTGAAATATTTCTCATTGTTGTTCTTCTAACAGCTCTCTAACTCATATAATATGTTGACAAAATAGACTACAAATTGCACCTTAATATAGACCAAAACACAACACATCTAGTATCATTAGTCAACACCCTCGTGGCTGACTACTCAATAAATTCTAATATCGTTATCATCTAATACTACTAGTTTTTTTTCTTGCCACAAACATTTTTTTTAAAAAAAGATATCATATATCCCATCAAATGACATATTAATCAAATCAAGCTCAATCCTCACGAATCATCAATTCCTCAACCATCCAACATGACGGCTAATTATTTTCAGCTATCCCTCATGGACGCTAATAAATTTGGATAACCCTTATGGTTGCCAACAAATCTGGTTATCCTTTATAGATGCCAATAAATCTTGTTAACCCTTATACTTGCCAAGAACCCTGTTTATCCCTTACGGACTCCAATAAATCTTACTAACCCTTACTGTTGCTAACAACTCCAACTATCCTTCATAGACGCCAATAAATCCGGTTAACCCATCATGGATGTCAATACATCCACCTAACCCTTATGATTGCCAATAACTCTAGCTATCCCACTTAGATGCTAATCATTATGGTGATCCCTTTCAGATGACAATCAATTCGTCAGACCTCAATGTTTATTGATTTACACACACTAATCTCACAAAACTCTTGAGAAAATCACTTAATTTTGCAAGAAAAATAAAACAAAACCTCTCTTTCTTTCTATTCAACTATTGGTTGGAGTTTTAAAGAGGAAAAGGGCGACACTGTTCAATTTATTTATAAGTTTGCCATTCATTTATGTCTCTTTAGATTTTTCACGTAGACTACTTGGTTTTGCGCTTAAATCGAGAGCCCTTTAAAACCTTTGTTTGACTTCAAATTTTAACCCATGGTAGAAAAATATGTTAGGAAAATTGATGCAAAATTTTAGCTCAATTCAACTATCGGGTTAAAAGTTATGCTTGAAGATATAAAACTGGTTGATAGGTGGTTTTACGCTAAAAATCCAAATTTTCTTGTTCAATACCTGCATAAATCATACCAATTATTCTAATAAATCCCTACGAACATTTTATCATTCCAAAATACATTTATTTGACTTTTTCACAAATTTTTTAATTTACGGACTTTTTACCGTTTCACGGTAACATTATCGATTTTTGGATTTTTGACTTGTGCTCACAACATTACTTTTCCCTTTTTGGAGTGACCTCTCTTAAAGTTTATTTTTTATGACCATACTAATTTCTTGAGTTTGTTTGTTTGTTTTTTTTTTTATCTATCAAAACACGTTACTAGTTTTACCAATGTTATGAGTTTTAATTTAAAATTCAAAATTCTCATTTCAATTTCAACAATATCTTTAAATTTATTTATTGAGATCATCCTTTCCATTATATATCATAATTATTATTATTATCTCCATCATTTATTCATATCTTTTCATCCCGAACTTTCATTTCTCGCTATAACTTTACTACCCTTGATCATATTTTTATGTGGGGATTTACAATTACAAAGTTTATTTTCCAATTAAATTTAATGTTGATGGAAGAAATTAAACAAAAAATTAATTAAAAAATAACCAAAACAAAACAAATACTAATAAAAAAGTCTAAAGAATCGAAATTAAAAAATCTAAAGGAGAAAAAGAAGGCATAATATTTCCCCTCCTGTGCCACGGCACTTTTGCTACAAGTTTTTTTTTTTGGGTAATTGTAATTGAAATGTAATGTCCGACTCCCCCTTATTTCTAACATTAACAATCATCGATTGTTATACATGGGCTTGTTTAAAAATAAAATAACAACAATAAGAAAACACTTCTCGTTATTACTAAATCTTTTAAGCAATTACTGATACTCGACTGCTGCTAACCATAGCTTGTTGGAAGTGGGAACAAGCCATCATCATATGGAATTTCAGAGATTTGAAGTGCGGAATTCCAGCCGCAGTCCATGGAATATTTCCAAGGAAACAAAGCATTTAGCTTTGCCTTACCTTTGTTCTGTAAGAAGGAAAGAAATGCACGAGGTAGATTGCCTAACCTACCTGAATATCCCATCCACCTATGAACCATCAAGGATTGGCTTAGAAACTCAGAATCAAGTTCAAAAATGAAGGTGCGCACAAAAGCATCATAGGATATTGAGGGGAATTGTTAGTATGACCCCAACAGTCTTGTCTTCCTACACCATAAGACACGACAGAAATCTGAAGCAGAAGACATGACCTCTAAGGTCAACATTTCTTAGTTTATCCGAACTTCTGGATGCCTCATGCATCAATCATATCACCACCAACCTCCTCCTAGATGCGGCAACAGCTCCCAAGGAATGGCTGCCACTGTCCCTTCTCCACAACAGTTGTTATTTATCATCCGAAGAACCCCCAAAGGCATGCTTCTTCTGGAACCACAGAAGAAGTAAAAATACATACAAGATCAACAAATTCATGCACCGAAAAAAACCAAATGTCAGAAACATGTAAAAACTCTGAGCCACAACCTCCAAACCTGACTCTTAACAACAGTATCCCAAATTAGAAGCCAGAAACTATGAATAAGCACAATCAATTTAAGAAGTTTTAAACTATAAAACAATCATTTACTCGGAACAGAAATACAGGGAAAAATAAACAATAAAAAAAGAAGCATGATGATGATTATGATCATTGACCCCTCATCATATATCACCCAATTAATCATTACTATATATCTATCTACTACTGCTACTACTTCCAGCTGCCATTAACAACTTTACTACACCTTTCTTTAATCCACCTAAAACTCTTTTTTAAAGACCCTTTAACTTTTCCTTCAACAGCATAAACCTTATAGCTAGCAACTCTCCTTTTCCTTTGTAACTCAGGATCATTGAAGCTCCATCTTTTAGAAGTTGACCCATTTGTTGACTTTCCTTTCTTGAATTTGACATCACTAGTCCCAATCTGGGCTTGTGTTTGGTAGACAGAGGTTGCATAGGAAGCACTGTAACACCTGAGATCTTGCATGCTTGTGATAGCATATGAAGTAGGTGCTCCTCCTCCTCCATTACTGGCACCGTTGTAGCTTTGAATTTGGTACCTTCCATCTGCGTATGATTTGGATCTGTAGTTTTCCATTGAAGAGAAGAGAAGAAAATACAGGATCTTGATCTGCTATTTCTAATTTCTCTTGTCTAGAGAAGACTACGAAGAGAGGGGCTCTATGATCATCGCTCATTTAAAAGGACCTTGGCATGGCGTCTTTGGAGCGTGCCCTACAAAAATAATTCTCAACAGCTGCCTTTTGGTCATTGGGTGTGGAAGCCACCACGGTTATTCTTTGACCGCTCCACCTAAAATATATAATTTTATTAAAAAAAAAAAAAAAAACTAGAAGGTACGGTAAAATACTATTTTCCTAATACATTACACTGTGAAAAAGAATAGTATTTTTATCGTCTTGCTATTAAAAAAAAAAAAAAACACATAAGCTGGCGGTTGAAGATAAAAGTGTTTTTAGCTGGAGGATTATTTTAGTATTTTAAAATTAATTAAAGACAAGATAGGAATTTTATTTTTTAATTACACAATAAAATAACATTAATGCACTTTAAAATAAGAGATTGTTAGGTTGCCGTAAAGGGTTA
>Ga0325405_1008350_pt1 | contig 10302 bp, 6 predicted proteins | sample PopdelMetagenome_21_FD_205663 | JGI IMG/M metagenome (GOLD analysis project Ga0325405, IMG submission 205663) | Populus deltoides microbial communities from Bellville, Georgia, United States - Xylem-Control-R2 | ecosystem: Host-associated > Plants > Phyllosphere > Stem > Wood/Secondary xylem...
TTGGAATTGATTGGGGCCTTTCCATTTCTTGTGTAACATGGTTTGTTTTGCAATAACAATGATTAGAATTCTGTATGTAGTGAGATTTTGTATTTTAACAGTGATAAATTACTCTGTTTCTTTGGCAATATTGAGACTCTACTACAAGTAATTGAATAAAATAAGACTAGAATGTGAATCCCATCCAGAATTGTATTCTGAATTCCATTTCTGGTCATGTTTGAGTGTTTGTTTGCCCTAGGATGATGCACATGATAATGTGTTATGTTCAGTTCTACATACTAGACATAAAATGTTGAAATACAACTATGGCCATATCTGTTGAGAAAAATGCCAGCCATTACGATGAACTTGCCATTAGTATGTTCAAAGCCGTTGTGGATTGAATCACTAAATTTATTGTGGAAACATGTTCCATATAAGTGAATGGGTTTCCTTTAATCTATGGTGTTTAGTTTTTCACTGTGATATGATAGCTTCCATTCTTCTGTAAGTTGTTAAAGTCAGTATATGCGACTGATGCTTTGCAGGTGGCAGAGAGAGCATTGTTCTTGTGGAACAATGATCCCATTGAGAACTTGATCATACAAAATCGCAAGGTTATACTACCCATAATCTTTCCTGCTCTGGAGAAAAATGCTAGAAACCACTGGAATCAAGCTGTCCGTAGCTTGACTTTAAATGTACGCAAGATCTTTGAAGATCTTGATCATGAGCTGTTCAATGAATGCCTACTAAAGTTTCAGGAAGATGAAAAGAAGGAAGTTGAAATTAAAGCAAGAAGTGAAGCTGCATGGAAACGGTTAGAAGAGATTGCTGCTCAGAAAACTGCAAGTGATGACACGGTGGTTGTTCCTTGCTAAACAATCACTTGCACCGTGTCAGGTTTGCTGTTTGCTGAAGCTTAGATGTTTGTTGGTATCAACATGGACTGAAATTTTTGTTGAGATGGATTCATTATATTGATAACGCTTCTCTTAGGTGTTTGATATGGTTTAAAATTCCTTTACTGCCTAATAAATATTTTGTATATTGACCCTTCCATTCTCACCAAGTTTTACTCATAATTTTTTTTTTTAGCTTAAGAAAGTCAAACGTAATCCCGTCTGGTAGAGAGTTGAAAGGCAAATGATACTAGGAAAAAGAAGAAAAATTCAACCATAAAAGTCAAATCGTTTAAAGCATTCAAATTAGTGTTCTGAATGCCCATCACTCTCCCATTTGCGCAATTGATAATTTGTGTGTCAATGGAATTGTCATGCGTTCAGGGAAGCAGTGCTCTCGATGCCCCGCATTATGTCTGTCGATAATTTTGTGCTGCATGACTGGGGCGTGAGCATTCCCCAATAAAATCTGCTCAGTATATTTTTGAGACCACTGCTCTCCCAGAGATTGATTGACACAAACATTTCTTTGCCGTCTAAGAGTATGTTTGGGAAAGCCCGCAAGCCGCGTGTTTATATTCAGATGTATTTTCGCTTGAAAACCAACAACAACTATGATACTAAATAAGCTTTAAACCTCTTAACTACTTAATGTTATTAACCTAAAAAGCCTGCTCAGTATAGTTTTCAAATTTACATTTTAGCTTGAAATGCTGATAGAAATCCCATTTCCATGGATTGACAGAAGGCCAATTCTTCTGGTGCAAGGAGTAATCATCATTATAGATAGTGAAATAAGTAGGCTGGCAATGATGGAAATACCCTCTTTCGATGAAGGTGCAATGATGCCAATTCCACCATATGACTGTAGGAATTGTCATCATCTGTGTTAATCACAGACACAAAAGGGTAAATTTCATTTCATAACTAATGGGATTTGATTCCACACGAATTTGGAACCATTCCTCGAAGCTACCATTGTTACGGGTAAATCAAGCATCTCTTTAAATTAAATTTAAAAAATCATTTCTAGATAAACACAATTGTCACTCCTCTGTTGTCCATCATTATCCTGAAACATTAGCAGTAAAAGAATCCTCAGTCAGAGGATATAGTTTTGAACTTGAGTTCCAATTAATCCTCTTGTAAAAATATGTTTTAGGTTGATCAATATCTTAATTATTTCTAATGATCTCCACATTATTATAATAAAATTATTAAAAATATAAAAATATTTTGTGATCAATACACTAATAAAAACACCTTTAGATAATATTTAATTTATTGTTTAAGACATAAGAGATACAAATATAAAAGACTAAAATTACATGTTTTTTATATTTATTATTTTAAAAATATAAAAATTCATTCTAAAATTATTTTAATCTCCTCCCCGTTTAATATCAACCATAACGCAAGTTAAAGATATCTTATCGTAATTATTATCATAATTATTATCCTTAAAAGTTAAAACTATTGCCCGAATGGATGGAGAGAGTGGCATTGCTTTAGGATTAGAAACTGTGAATGTGTAGAGGGTTGGTTTGGTCACTTTGGTCTCCTTCTCTCGCTGTCTCTTCTCTCGCTGTCTCTTCTCTGGCCCAAAGTAATCGAGGAAAAAGAAAAAGAAAAAACAAAAATAAAAGCTTTTCGTGCTATGCTTCTTCTTTTTGAAGTATCTGCTTCTTCTGTAAGTAATATTAAACATTCTTGTTTCTTCTTTTCTTTGTTTTTCTGTTTTAACTTTCGTATTTCCCATCCCCATAATTTATGGATTTCGATTCTGTCTAATATGATAAAAAAGATACTTTTTTGTTGTTGTTGTTTGTGATCAAGCCCAGATGAGATCGTATCACTGTCTGAATCAGCTGGTTTTTGGTCTACAAGAACTCAACGAAGGAGATACTACTGGTGTGTGTATGCATGATTTTCTATTGCTTCAGTTTCTGCATCTGCTTTCTTTAATTTTTTGAATTTCAAGTTAAAGGGTCTCTCTCGATTCCCATCTTTGGAAGTTTTTAGCTTTTCAAAAAGCCAATAAAGGACAGCCAAGTCGATGGTGATTTCTGCAATAAAAAATGCTTCTGGGTTTTGTTTGATTTCTGATAGCAATCCTGGGTTTGTTTTCTTCTGTGGCTTCCTTTGATATGGATTCTATGCATCTGGTTCTCTGATTCTGTAGTTGGGTTTGTGTTGTCTTTTAATGGACTGAAATCTGCTTTAGGGGACAATCTGTATGCGCCTGGGTTTAACAGCATCTTTGATCCTTGTGCGCGTAGAATATTTTTTTTTTAAGTTATGATCAAACAAATACTTGGTAGGCTTCCCAAGAAGCCTTCCAAGTCATCCGAGAATCGTGAATTTGGGGGTCCATCTATTGCTCCTTCAAATACTTCCTCAGCTTCTAAAAGCACCAGTGATTTCCAGAGCAACAGACTTGGAACTTTAAACAACTCATCTCCTCCTGGTCTTGATTCTGCTCCTCATTTAGGTTTTAGTCATGGAATGAAGCCTACCCAGGTTGGGAATCCAAAGCTGAATGGCAGTTCAGTGCCTCCACCGTATGAAGCATTGCCTACATTCAGGGATGTCCCGAATTCTGAGAAGCAAAACTTGTTTATTAGAAAGCTCAACTTGTGCTGTGTGGTGTTTGACTTTGCTGACCCCACTAAAAATTTGAAAGAAAAGGATATCAAGCGCCAGACGTTGCTTGAGCTCGTGGATTATATTACTTCTGCAAACGGGAAGTTCACGGAAACTGTCATGCAAGAAGTTATAAAGGTGGTATCTGTTAATTTATTTAGGCCGCGTACTCCACAGACCCGGGAGAATAAGGTATTAGAGGCCTTTGATTTGGAAGAGGAGGAGCCCATGATGGACCCAGCATGGCCTCACTTGCAAATTGTGTATGAATTCTTTCTTAGATTTGTTGCATCACCTGAGACAGATGCAAAGTTGGCTAAGAGGTACGTTGATCACTCTTTTGTTCTCAAGTTGTTAGATCTCTTTGATTCTGAGGATCCAAGGGAGAGAGAGTATCTGAAGACAATTCTACATCGCATCTATGGAAAGTTTATGGTGCATCGTCCATTCATCAGGAAGGCTATCAATAATATCTTCTTCCGTTTTATTTTTGAAACGGAGAAGCATAATGGGATTGCTGAGCTTTTAGAGGTTTTGGGTAGCATAATCAATGGGTTTGCTTTGCCGCTAAAAGAAGAACACAAATTGTTCCTTGTTCGGGCACTGATCCCCCTTCACAAGCCAAAGTGTTTACCTATGTACCATCAGCAATTATCATACTGCATTACACAGTTTGTGGAGAAAGACTGCAAGCTTGCTGACACTGTTATAAGAGGTTTATCAAAGTACTGGCCAATTACTAATAGTTCCAAGGAGGTCATGTTCCTAAGTGAGTTGGAGGAAGTCTTAGAAGCAACTCAACCAGCAGAATTCCAAAGATGTATGGTACCCCTGTTTCGTCAAATAGCTCGTTGCTTGAGCAGTTCACACTTCCAGGTAATATACTATAAATATCTTCTCTCTCTCTCTCTCTCTCTATGCTAGATAAAGGATCATTAAAGTTACCTCTCTATGAAGAACAATCAAAGTTATCTCGTTCTCATCTTTGATTTGACAAGAATTTAATGTTTTATTCAAGCCATGATGAAGCATGGCTGAGTTGTTGAGAATTTCTATGGTATCTGGCTATTGCATCAGTTAGCTTCTGGTCTGTTTTGACTGCTGTTGTCCAGTCTTCAAATATCAAAGTTTTCTTCATCTTGCTTTTCTATGCAGCGTAATTTTGTTATGCATTTTATCTTCAATTAATTATTTAATTTTTTAAGGTTCTAAAAGAGGTGGCTTGGTAACTGATTCATGTTAGCCACTGATGTAGTGACCAGATTCTGTACCATTTGATGTCTTTGGTGCGATGTGTGTTACCGGGCAAATGCTTATGCTATTAGTTAATAGGTTGACTTTTTAAATGGTTGATGATTTGGGCTTCTCAGTGCGAGTTTTTGAAAGAATTTTCATGTTATTGATATACAAAAGCTGAACTAGTGGTATGCAAATAGAAAATTATGAAAACACATGGGCTATAATTGTATTTACCTGTCAAATATTGAAACTGGAATTATAAAAGCATGCTTTCCACAATTGGAGCTGCTGTAACCAGGAATTTGGCATTGGGTTACAGTTCTAGTTGAATTTAATAACCATTTTGCGAATTGGGTGAAAAACTGGCTGACATGAATCGGTAAATGGCCTGGGCTTGACAAGTATGATGGTAAGTATTACTTATTCCCTTTGTGCCACAAAGATTGTCTTGTTTGACTTTTCATACAGTTTTAGAAATCTCAATAAATACAACACAATGCCAATGTTTTTTTTTGCACATTTTCAAAAACTGCTCCTTCCTTCGATTAATGAGAAGTAGTTGTATTTAGAAGTTCAACTGGTATAATAGGAAAATAAAGGAATTAATTCCTTGACTAGACATATATTTGATAGTAAGATGGATACTCTTTCATTTACACTGTTGGTCACTTGCAGGTTGATCGTTGGCTTATATTAACATTTGAACTGAATCCAAGTTTCACACTTCTTTTTTCTGGATTTGTTCCCGAAAACTTACCTAAGTCTCTGACATATTTTAATAAATATATATAGTTTTTCAATCCTAGTTTAACCTTGGTTCAACTTTTGTTTCTTGTCCTCTTCTTCCTTTGTTTGATGATGGTGCTAGTTCTGAAAACATTCAAGACAAGTAATTATAATAAAACAATCTAGTTGCCAATAATAGCCACCAGTAAGGACTCATGTGCATTCAATATGGGGTGATGGCCTCTCTAGAAGCGTATAGTTCTTAGGAAACTGTCCGTGGTGATTGCAAATCATGCAGAAGCTGTTAACAAATTCCAGTAAGGAATCATGTGTTACTCGGTACTGTACTCAAAACTTAAATTAAATAAATTTAAGATGATAACATGGTTGGTTGCGAAACTGGTATTGCTAAGTAAACAAATATAGCCTATCAAGAATGAGACTATGAATGTTGTTAACATCTAAGACTTGAAGAAACATATTCATCTGTTCTCAAGATTTTCCTTTCTGTGCGTGTCTTCATATGGTGTGTACTGCAATACTTCTTGACTGTTGAGCTATATTTTCTTTTTAACCACCTATAATTAAACATGCCGTAGTTGAGAACCAAAAACATAAGAGTGAGTATAAGCCTTTTCTTCCGTGTTGAGTCAGTTTTCCTCTGCACAAGCTATATTATAAATTAGTACCCTATGTTGAGAGGGAACACTGCTACTTCAATATTAGTTCAGGCAGTTCTTATGGGTTAGGATTGTTTTTCTCATTTCCTAATGGGGACATGCTGCTTCTTAGGGCAGTTCTTTAGCAGATATTTAAAGGGACTGTAGCCTATGCAGTCTTCCATAGTGTGTCTCTTGTCCCATGGATGGTTGATAGACCCATGTGCTACTCAGGGGTAGCCTATATTTTGGAATGCTCTGGCAGCTTGGTCCCGGCTCCTAAGAACTGTACATGGAGTGCCATTTTTGCTCTTTTATCACGAGTCAGACTTAGGTTTTCAACTTATGTTGCGCTTAAATGAAAGATGAATTGTTGAAAAGCTAATTTTTTATTGCTAATGGAATGTCGTATAAAGTGGATTGAATCAATCAATTAATGGTTATCGCACGCTATTTGTTCGAATACATGTAGATCAAAAAACAGAAGAAGCTGAAGCACTTGCAACAGAAGTAGTAAATAGAAGATTTCAGGATCTCTATATTTAAGGAATAGCAATTGGCAGGTGTCATCCTAGGGTGCTGTTTTTGCTCTCGTGGAGTGTCGTTTTTGCTCTTATGTCTTGAGTCAGACTTGGGTTTTCAACTTATGTTGCAGATAAATGAAATATGAATAGTTGAAAAGCTAATTTTTTATTGCTAATGAAATGCTGTATAAAGTGGATTAAATCAATCAATTACTGGTTATCACGTACTATTTGTTTGAATACATGTAGATCAAAAAACAAAAGAAGCTGCAGCGCTTGCAACAGAAGTGTAGTAAATAGAAGATTTCAGGATCTCTATATTTAAGGAATAGCAATTGGCAGGTGTTAACCTAGGGTGCTGTTGTCATGCCAATTTTGGAAGCACTTGATGTGGGGCCATTCTCTGATCTCTCCTTGTCCTTGTCTGGCTTTTGCTTTGTTCCTTACATTCTCCATGGCATATGTCTTCAAGCAGTCCAGACACACTAAACATGCTTGTTTCAACACGAGGCCATATATGATTTATAGGTTCCACATCAGTTGTAGCCTTGAAGTTAGGCTTGACAAAGATGATGGTATGTGTGCCAATGATGGTATTATAATGATGGTATTATGAGTGATGGTGCCAGATGGCAGGAGTTATTAATTTGGTGGCATTGTAGGTGTATATGCAATTTTGGTGCTGGGGGTAATAGTTTGTGGTGTTAGGGTGATTGAGCGGCAAATGGCGACTAGGGTAATGTGCTAGTGGTGAAGGTGACAATTTCAGATTGTGCTTGTGGTGTTTGATGTTTATTCATTGGTCTGGATGTTAAATGATTAATGATGCATGTGGAGATCAGTCAAATTATATTATAAACTAGTTTCCACAGAACTGTTTTGATCCCCTCTTTCTAGTCCGGGAATTGCTTTATCATTGGCAGAGCCAACTGTAAGGCAAGAGGCTGTAGTGCTGGTTCTGCTAGTTATTAGGCCATCTTCAGATATTAGCTCTTCATAATCACCAAATGCAAATAGTACATCTAGTTTCTTTTTAAATTAGGCATAATAAATTGCAGTCTGATCAATGCTATAGCCATGACTTCCAAAGCTTTTAACTTTAATTAATTAAATCAATTTGGATTCAACCAAGGTGTTCATTTCTGAATTATTTTCCTTTTTTTTTTGGAATACCATGGATAAAAGTCTTGGTTGAGGGGCTTACTGTAAATGTTTTCTGCTTTTATTGTAGTCTTGTTTATCTACTGTTATCGTTTCTTTTAAATATTGAGATTCAGGTTGACCTCTTATAATGTGCTTATCATTCATGGCACTTGTTTCCTAATTCAAAGGTAAGCTTACTAATTCTTGCTCTTACAGGTGGCAGAAAGGGCTTTGTACTTGTGGAACAATGATCATATTGAGAACTTAATTAGACAGAACCGCAAAGTTATACTCCCCATTATCTTTCCTGCCCTGGAGAAAAATGGACGTAACCACTGGAATCAGGTGGTGCAGAGCTTAACAGTTAATGTTCGCAAGATCTTTGCTGATATTGACCCTGAGCTGTTCGAGGAGTGCTTACGCCAGTTTCAAGAAAATGAAGCGAAGGCAGAGGAGATCAAAACAAAACAAGAAGCGACCTGGAAGCGCTTAGAAGAGATTGCGGCAACAAAAGCCACGAGTAGTGAAGCAGTCCTTGTTCCCTGGGCTATACCCACCTTAACATCTTCCGGCTAGAGATAGTGTTATCCATATGTTGTATAAAATTATTCAATTTCATTGACTGGTCTCAGAGTGGCAAGATGGTCATTATGTTTTATGAGTTTGATATTCTCATGGATCCATGCCCGATTTCTCTTTTCTGGTTCCCAACGTCAAGATGTTCAGGGTATGATATCATTGTGTAGCAATGTAGCTGACAACTCTGCTGTTGCTCGGGGGACTATATACAGGGTAAGGCCAAGAGCTAATAGCTGAACTCACATTTATAATGGAGAGGGATAAAACTAGTAATTTTGTTAATTTTTATCGTAATTGATATTTAGAGCGTCACATGAAGAAGCTACAGATCACACAGGTGATTTAAGAACTGTCTTGATTTTAGTTTGGTCTTGTGTATTTACCAAACACTTTGATCTCATTTCTTATTTGCATGTATCATATATATGTTTTATTGTGTACAAGTGAAACTTTTTCTGGGTGTGAATTGTGCTTTTTACTAATACGATAGATTTGAATGGGGATGGATCGTTTTGGATTTTGTTCGTCTCCTCACTCAAGACATCTCAGCATCTCCCATATAATTTTCATGTCGTTGATTTCCACTTTTGTTTATGGTAATGGTGTCCTAATTTTGATCCTTTTAACCATGTACCTTGGTCACTGTCTTTCAGCAGCAGGCATGTTTCTGGGAAACGAATCCCTCTCCGATTGGATCTTCGTAGTGGATTCCTGGTTCGTTTTATGCACCTAGGGCGAGCAATTATGTTCATCTATATATTTGTTCCTAGCCCATTAATTCTTGAAAAACTATATTTAATTATCCTTGCAAGGCAGTGTTTGTCTCAAAAACAGCAGGAACACGATGTCTCTTGCAATGAGAGGTGAGATCATGCAGTGAGAAACTATTGCAAGACAGTGTTTGTCTCAAAAACAGCAGGAACACGATGTCTCTTGCAATGAGAGGTGAGATCATGCAGTGAGAAACTATCAAACCATCCTCTCCAACGCCCATTTAGCTAAGAACCCTCAAGCTCTTTCCTGTTGACAAGTTCATTCCAATATCGTACACTTCATTGCTTTTCTTTTACCCCATGAATTCTGGTGATCACCTTGCCAAAGCCACTGAAAGGTTGCTGCTACTGAAGACCTCTCTGTCATTCTTTTTTACCCACTCGCAGACAGCCTCAAAGACGATTCTTCCATCGAATGTGATGACCATGGGGCTGAATATATTGAGGGTCGAGTCAAATGTATCCGCTCTGACATTCTCAAAAACCCTGATACAGAAATGTTAAAACAATTCCTGCCTGCAGCTATAGAATCCAATGAAGCAGCCATAGGTAGTCAATTACTTGTCCAAGCCAGTTTATCGGCTTGGCAATTGGGGTGTGCCTTTCACTCAAGATTGCAGATGCGTCAACGTTAGCAACATTCATCAAGTGCTGGGCCGCAATTACTCTCAGCTCAAGAGAAGTGGCGACTCCGTTATTCATGGGTGCTTTTTTCCCACAAATGGATCTGCCAGTCACAGTTCTTCCAGTGCGCAACGAGAATATATCACAAAAAGGTTCTTGTTTGATGCTTCAAAGATTACTGCTCTCAAGGCTAAAGCCGCCAGAACAAGCGTTCGGGTGGAATCTGCATCAGCACTTATTTGGAAATGTGCAATGACTGCATCAAAGTCAAACTTGGGGTTTCAAGAAATTCTATGCTGTCTCTCAGCTTGAAAATGCGCAAAAGGTTTGTGCCCACCTTTACCAGAAAACTATGCCGGTAACTGCTTGGGGAATATTAACGTAGCATCCATGGAGGATGGTGATGATCAGTTAGAACTGCAGGGCTTGGTCAGCCGAATAAGAAAAGAGCTCGAAGAGTTTGGAGAGCTAGCCATGGGTGATGATATCGGATTTTTTAAGTGCACCT
>Ga0325405_1008354_pt1 | contig 10300 bp, 9 predicted proteins | sample PopdelMetagenome_21_FD_205663 | JGI IMG/M metagenome (GOLD analysis project Ga0325405, IMG submission 205663) | Populus deltoides microbial communities from Bellville, Georgia, United States - Xylem-Control-R2 | ecosystem: Host-associated > Plants > Phyllosphere > Stem > Wood/Secondary xylem...
TGAATTATAGATTTGACAAGTTAAACCACAATACCATGGTTATTATTTTTTATCTTTTTATTGATACATTTTTTAATATGTTTTTTTAAAATATTTTTAAAATTTATGTTTTAATTAATATCATTTATTTTTAAAATTTTCTTATTTAACCTTTGTTGGATAAGGATTTTTAAAAAATTTATCTTATGTGTGTTTAATCTTTGAAGCAATTTTTTTATTCATATACATTTTTTTAATCTTTTGTATATATAAAATCTATTTTTTTAAAATAAAAAAAGAAAATTTTTAGATAATTTTTATGATATATGCAACTTTGCATAATATTTCTTTCCTTCTATTTTATTCAAAAAACTTAATGTGTGCCTATTATTATTGTCGTTTGATTAAATAAAAACAATATCTTGACTAACAAGACTTAACAAATACAACCATGTAAATGTTTCATCTTGTAAGATTAAATATCTTAATGTATACATGTTTTTTGATTTTTTCAGCTTATTTTTATTCAGCGTTAATGATTTTTTAAAAATTTATTAGCACACATAATTCTTAATTTATTTTGTTACATGCATGCATGAACCTTTTTATTTCCACTTAAAAAATATTCTAGCTACATAAATGCATCGAAAAAACTAATATATATAATTTTTTAATAGAAAATAAAAATATTTGACCAGCGGCATATCACGGTTACGTAACTAGTATTTATCTAGACATTATACAATGAGATCCCATGCAAAATAATACTATTTGAAAAATAATTAGAAAAACAGTACAATATTTACATGTTATGATGGAAAAATGTGATATTTAAACTTGTAATTGTTAACAACATTTCAGATAAATCACAAAATGAAATATATAAATTACAATGAGAAGAAAGAAGAAGGAAATTTTTTTTTTTTGAAAGGCATATTAAAGCTTCTATTACGATATTATTAATATTATTAATTTTTTTTGATAAAATAAATTTAATAATACCTATAAAATCAGCAACAATAACCGGAATAGGACATACTTGATGCTAAAAGCAAGTGAGCTACTCATTGTTTTTCAACAATAGGTATGACTCACTCCAATTAGAGCTGATGACTTTTCTTGATTTGTTAAAATTAGTCAAAAAATTTTTATGATTATAATATTATAACCAAGTTTTGATGTATTTTTTCCCTCTCTTCTTGTTTTTATTCATGCAGTTCATTTTATAATTTATTTGGAATATTATATTTTTAAATAGTAACATATTTAAATATGGTGTTCAATTGTGACAAGTAAAAACAGTATTATTTCACCATTTCTTTAAATTAGATTATTTTACCAATTTTGAGAAAAAAAAAACCTTTGCTAACAAGAAAAATAGCCAAAAAACTGTACGTTGTGTAGCAACAAGGAGAGAGACACGTTTGAAAATGCCGTTGACAGGCAGGCAGTCTAAAATTTTCTTTTCTTTTTGTTTACATTTATTGCAAGAAGTGAAATGAAGTTCGAGTGCTAACTGTATGAATTGTTTACTATATAAGGGGACCAGTCCGGGGTGGTTTCACTTACTTCCTTTTATGCAAAGAATTCTCTAGAATCCCAAACTCTTTCTTCTGTATATACAGCAAGCAAAGAAAAAAGAACAGAGAGAAAAATAGGGAGAGAGATGAGGAGGTCAAGGTGTTTCCTAGACATAAGCATAGGAGGTGAGTTGGAAGGAAGGATAGTAATAGAGCTCTACAACGATGTTGTTCCTAAAACTGCCGAGAATTTTAGAGCTCTTTGCACTGGTGAGAAAGGCGTTGGACCTAACACCGGTGTCCCTCTTCATTACAAGGTATTAGCTTTACTTCAGTAACTTTTTAATAATTCTGTGAATGTTATGTGTTTGTGTTGATGGGTTCAAGTTGGTTTTTTGATTGGTTGATGAAAATACAGTCTTGTCCCACTTGGGTTGGCAGTGTTTACTGTTGTTTTGTTTTTTTATCTGTGATCAAACATCAAGGTGTGTGTTAACTATGCTTGTACTTGATTAAAGACATCTTTTTGTGTTTAAAACCTGATGGTACTTTTGGGAATTTTAAGGGTACTAAAGTCTTTTGATTTTGGATATTGTTAGGTATCATGGTATTTGATTGTGATGATTGTTTCACTTTTCTACTTTTGGTTTTCGATGCTAAGTTTTGAAAACGAAACCTTTTCGGGTTTGGTCATTGAGACGTGAGAAAGAAAGAAGCTTTTCTGGGTAGAAGTTAGGTTTTCAGTTGACGATGAAAAAGTCATTGTTGTCCTTGATTGTTAAGAGAAGTAGTAGTCGTGACTTTGTGCCTTTTTTAATTACTTGATTCTAAAGAATCTTCAAGTATTCTTTTCCCAGTACTTCGAGATACTGCAGCAATGATGGTTTCTGGTTTTGGACCACTGGAAATGCCATGGCAGTCAGTTTCTATTTGTTTTCCTTTTTTTTTCTGGCTTCAGGTTGAGATTTTATTTTTTTATTTTTTGGTGGTAAATAAAGTTCTTGTGCTTTGGTATTGATATCTTATTATTGTTCATTTTTCTCAATCGATATTTCTAGGCAACCTATTGGCTTTAATGTTTTATTGATTGCCCATTGCATATGCAGAAGTTATTATTTTTATGTGCACAGCATTGGCTATAAAGGCCTACGGGAAGGAAAGTTTAAGATTGTTGTAGTTGATTTTACTTGTATTTTGTGGATATCAGGGATGTTGTTTTCATCGTGCTATCAAAGGTTTTATGGTTCAAGGTGGAGATATCTCTGCTGGAGATGGCACTGGAGGGGAATCTATTTATGGCTTGAAATTTGAGGATGAAAATTTTGAACTGAAACATGAAAGGAAGGGAATGTTATCCATGGCCAATTCTGGCCCAAACACAAATGGTTCACAGTTCTTTATCACGACAACTCGCACTTCTCATTTGGATGGAAAACATGTTGTATTTGGCAAGGTTGTTAAAGGAATGGGAGTTGTTCGTTCAATGGAGCATGTTACAACTGGTGATGCTGATTGTCCTGCTTCTGATGTTATAATTGTTGATTGTGGAGAGATTCCCGAGGATGCAGATGATGGGATATGTAATTTCTTCAAGGATGGTGATGCTTATCCCGATTGGCCAGCTGACCTTAACGAGATTCCTAATGAACTGTCATGGTGGATGAGCGCTGTAGATTCTATTAAGGCTTTTGGAAATGAACATTTCAAGGTAATGGTTTTCATGTTCGGTTGATGTTCTTTTTTGCACCAAAGGCACATTGGTACACCTTACTGTTATAGCAATTGTCAGGACTCAAAAAGAAAATTCAGGAACTCTAGTTGACAATATACGTTGTTGGGGTGTGAAGGTTTTTGTTGAACTGATTTTTTCAAGCCATTAATATTCTCTACTGTCTATGGGCGTTTTTGTTTTTCTTTATCATTTTCTTCATTTACACGTGTTGATGATCTGATTTCTAATTAATGGTTGCAGAAACAAGACTATAAGATGGCGCTAAAAAAGTACCGGAAGGCTTTACGCTATCTGGATATCTGTTGGGAGAAAGAAGGGATTGATGAAGGTGCACAATCTCTGCGGTCCAGCTTTCTAGTTCCTTTAAAACTTGGTGTTCTTAATGCTATGCTAATTATTCCCAGTGACTCGGTTGCCTTTTGATGTATTTATATACCTTTTCTTCTGGTGGCTTTGCAGAGAAGAGTTCAGCATTGAGGAAGGCGAAGTCACAGATATTCACAAACAGTGCAGTAAGTTCTTGTTCTCATTATCATCTGGATATTTTTACCGCCACTTGCTACTGAAGCTTTTGATCTTCTGTGTAGGCTTCTAAGTTGAAATTGGGGGATCTGAAAGGAGCTCTTGTGGACACAGACTTTGCAATACGTGATGGAGAAAACAATGCTAAAGCTCTTTTTCGCCAGGGACAGGTTAGTATCTCCAATTGGGAATAGTTTCAATCTCAGAATCATGGGAGCTTCTGTACATGTTTGGTGTGAGGTAGTCCATCTGTTCTACAAAAGGTTGTTTCTGAGAAGTGAAGCTTTCAAGCTGGTTTGCCTCCCCGCTCTCTATTTGGAAAACATGCTTAGTTCCTTCCAGTTATTTTCTCATGTATCTTGCATTCCACTGGAATGGGTTACATTGGCATTCTGACTGGGTTGCTTTCTTTCACCGTCTTCTGTATGCTATGTTGGTTTCGACTTTTAAGAATTTGCTCAAATATTTTGGTGCCCCCTTTTCCCTTGATTTGTTTAACGAATAATGTTTGAGGAATTACCTTTTGATAGTAATAGTTATTTTTCTTCTGCATCTGTCAGGCATACATGGCTCTCAATGATGTTGATGCTGCTGCTGAAAGCTTCAAGAAAGCATTGCAGTTGGAGCCAAATGATGGTTAGTATTGATGGCACATAGTTCTGCGTTTGTTCTAGGGATTGAAGCTTTGTTCAGATGTTTGATCTCTGATAAGATTATTAGTTTCAGGGACTATGTTAAAGCATGCTTAAAAATAGCCTACTCAAATTTATTCACGCCGAATAAATTCGAGGAGTCTTGGACTGGTATTTTACTAAGAATCCGTTGGAATTTGCTGATAGCTTACTTTGGTTTATAATGCTTTTCAGCTGGAATAAAAAGGGAGCTTAATGCTGCTAGGAAGAAGGTTGGTGGATTTAACAGAATTTGTAACATTTTGTGATGATAAATGGTCGCAATCATAAACAATTAATTTCTTGCAGATTAATGAGAGACGTGATCGGGAGAAAAAACAATATGAGAAGATGTTCAAAACTTCAGATAGTACTTCTGCAGAACCGTAGCCTATTGGTATGTGTATTACCTTCCAGAAATTCTTGCCATTGATTATCGGGTATTGCCAACTGATGATATTTTGAAATACAGGTTGCAGATTCCTTGAATTGCAAAAGCCCTCGATTTCTTTTGCTACTTAGTTTCATGGACTGAACTGGTTCAGGCTTTTTTTGTTTACAAACTCTGTTATTCTTGAGGGAATATTAGGTATTAATATACATCACATGCCTTGTGGATACATGCTCACTGATTCACAGAAGTGTCAGTCTCTGATATTTCGACTCACTTTTCAGGTTTTGTCAGAGAGCAAAGGAGCCTTTATCAAAGGCAACTGTACAAATTTGAGGCTTGAACCAATTCTTATTAGATGCTTGGAAATTGTTGTGAAACTTAGAGCTGGCAAACAATGATGATTTACTCTTTGATGGACATAAAATCTTGCCATGTTCTAACAATTATGATTTACCAGTCTTTTTTTTCCCCTTGTTCTTTTACCACCGAACTGACATTTTTTTATATGCTGCATCTATATATATCGAGTACTGTATTAAACATTGATTGGCCTGTAGGACTATAATCTTTCTGGTCTTTCTTTCCTCTTAACATGCCCCTTCACCTCTTTCTTCTTGGAGTTCGATCCAGAACTTGAGTATGTTGGCGAGTTTCTTCTCGGAGTTAGTTTTAAAGTTTTAAATCTTATTAGGATTGGGAGTGTTGTAGTGATTATTTTTTAAAGTATTTTATTAAAATAATATATATTTTTTAAAAAATTATTTTTAATATTAACATATATAAAAACATTAAAAATGTATTAATTTAAAAAAAAATGTATATTTTCCTGAAATGCCCCCCAGTTTGTTCATTTGAAATGCCAATACTGATCCGAAGACATTCGAGAGATTTTCACTGCGTGTTCAACGGGTATTAATTAATGATCAAACTCTAGCCCAAAATATTTTGAGGATCACAGAATCACAGACTTGCCCTTCAATCGAAGGATAAAGATACCGGTGAAAGTAAAATAAAGAAAGATGTTAGCTAGAGGAAAGGAAAGAAAGGTGCATTAAATATAAATATTTCTACATCCTAGGTGCGAAATCTCTCCTTTCCTTGATTATTTCTAGTTCGCAGAAATGGATGGGAAAATATTATGGAATCTCAGTCTATATTTATATTTGTATGGACCATTTGAGTAGAAAAAAACCATACATGAAATAGGAAAGAAAAGACTTCTCTCTTCTTTAGAAGTTGCACAATGGCAGAAAACATTGGACCTCTTGCAGTAATTTTTCTACGTCTTCACTCTCTAATCATTCAAGCCGGGTTGCTGCTGCAGCCAACTCTCCCTAATCCTCCTCCTCCACCACAACCTCGGCCAGCAACTCCCTCAATCATGCTTTCAGCGATGATAATGTCAAAGCTTGCAGCCTAATGTAAGCTTATGGCTGCATCCATTGTGACCATTGCACATATCTTGCTCTTGCTGGAGTTTTTTTTACAAGCAGTTCGATTGTTACTTCAGGACTGAATGTTGAGAAGGCTTTTGTATCGCTCTCAAGTCTCAACTATAATTTGAACTTTCATTTTCTTGTTCCAACAATTTGAACTGTATCTATTTGAATCCTAGACCTGGTTCTTGTAAGTTTGAAGTTGTTTCTTACATGAATTCTAGTCCTTACAACAATAAGAACTCCTATGAAAACAGAATACAAAAGGTCATGTAATAGAATTCCTGTTTTGCTTCATTTTCAGATTTCACCTTTTAATTCAAGCAGGGTTCGGCTCGAGGCAGTAGATGCTGCTACTATGATTAACAATCACCAGTTGCTATCTATAACAGTACAAACCAAACCAAGCCTAGTTTATTCTCCATTCCAAGCTGCGAGAGCCGTTAATGATGACATTGCAAACAGTTTGTCTGTAAGCGAACACCATTTCAATTTTGAATTAATCAAATTACAAGTTTTTGGAGAGCTAAGCCAATAGGCAGCAATTTGTTGGCAAACAAATCATGGAAACTTGATTATCTGTGATGGGTTATACAAACAGCCCCCGAGAAAGTTTGTTGATTTTGGACATAGGGAGAAGAGGGAAAAGAAAGACAAGGAGGAATATCGGTATTTTGTCTCACCTTGAGCACAACACACAAAATTAAACCTCAAATATGATGGCGCTTCTTCACTCTTAAACCTGAGTTTATTTTAGCAATATTCTGACCCACACAAAATCAAAATGGAGCCTCACGGAGTATAATCCAATATGCATCGAGTCATTAATTTTCTGAGCATGAGCTATGAATTGTAGTTATCAAGGCCCAAATCCCTCAGAGCATCGGTGGCAGCATCCTTGCATGTTTCGTGGTTTACCTTTGCCCTTCTTATAAATTTCTCGATGCCATGACTAAGAAGAGTAGTTCTGTAAAGTGGCAAAATTTAATCTAACATGAGAGAATGTGCCACAATTTAATATAGCAGTCCTACTTTTGGGGCTGTCAGAGCAGCAGTATGAAAGAAGAAAAAGAAAATAAAGCCTGCCTGTTGATGTGCTACAAGACAAAAAGAAAGCGTGGAGAGAAACTTGCCTGTTCTCCGGGTTCCTCGCAACAAGATTACGGATCATCAGACAGGAATTCCTCTGTAATTGTTGCACAGTAGAAAACTTCTCCATGACTTGGATGGCAAGGTCTCCAGCTCCGGCTTCCATGGCACGGGCTGCATTGTCTGGTGATCTTAAACAGAGCACCGTAAAGACAGACATAACCTGAAACATGGTGGGAATTTAATAAGGAATGCAGTAGACAGCTCATAAATGCATATTTTCAATCCTTACAAATGTCCAATCTTGCATAAAACAGTTATTGGACTTGAAGATAAAGAAAAATTACAACAGATGTCAACAGCTCCTATGTATCTAATCTAACTATTGATAAACTCAAAGGACAAACAGGATCCGTCAATTTATACAGTGCCATAATCAAAATGGCAGGTAATTTTTTCTAAGTGCCAATCCTTGAAGTACAACTTGCAGTGAGCATTTCTTGAAACTTGAATTAACACAAAATTCCATGTGAATAGAAAAATTATTCTGTTTCTAGAATAATGGTTATGCACATTCAATAGTAAACAAAATCACTTTTTACCTCTTGCAGAACAGGGGGGTCATCAAAAAATCTGGCTGAGAGTTGGATTAGCTTGTTCATACCCTCCTTCTCTACAATAGCACTTTTATTTGAATCACATCCTGCCAACTAATCAAACAAAATGCAGTAAGCACCCTGTTCATCCAAACAACTGAAAAACATAAACTCTGAGCCAGATTTTCCTTGTACCTTGGATAACAAAGAACAGCAAGTTTTAGCTACAATTTTGTTGCCTTGTTCACCACTGTCATCTATACATTTCAGAATGGCATCGATGCCACCACTTTCAGCGATAGATTTGCATATTTCATCCTGCAAAAGAAAAAGAAATATAGTAAGAGGAAGAGCAACCTCAAAATTGAACAAAGAAACACTATATTTCATATCCAGCATGCAACAGCATAGTATTCTTTGAGTGTAAGACTCTACAATATATGAAGTTCCTGAAAATCAAACAGAGAATATTGCTAGATGGATCGAATGGAGGAAATAGATTCCTGTAACCCAAACCTGACGTGCATGTGGTGCATAAATAAAGGTGATTTTCTCACAACTTAAGTTCATATATGATATAACCATGAGTGCAATGATATATTTAAACCCACAAAAATCTAATAATTAGTGCAACAGGATTTTGACATTTCATCAGATGTGAGTGAACTTACATTAACAGCAACAGCCTTTAAAGCGATGCTTGCTGAGACTAAACTGGGTGAGGTAAGCCCTGCCCGTAGTGATTCCACAAGAGCTCTTGCAATTCCAATTTTGGCAAATCTCCGTGCATAACCATAAACCTTAAGTTTAATGCAAGTCAGTTGCTTTGACGAAAACCTTTTCCATCAACATGAAGTAAATAAATATTTGGATGTGAAAACATACATCACTGACAGCACAAGTTATTGCCCAACCCGCAAGTCACTAAGTATAAAGTTGATCAATCATACTGAAGTGCGTAAATTTGTGTCAAAACATGTACTTACTTGGGATGCCACAACACGATTATCATCAGGTGTCAAGAGAACACGTATAGAATCATATAGACCTCGGATGTTGCCTTTACTCTGTCTATTCAGTGCTTCCAAAATAAGCTCATCAATTTTCAATTCCATAAACAACTCTTTCACAACCTCGTTGCTAGTTGCCGCTGCAGCAACAACAGCAAACCCCCTATTCAGGATGTCTAAACTTTCACTCCCGTCCTTTAAAATATCAACCACCATTTTTGGTCCATCACTAGACCGAAAGGTTTCGGTACTCTGAACATCTGCAAATTACAAGGACACAAACATTATAGAAACCAACCAATTACAACGAACTATGGCATCAAGCCTTGATCTTTTCTTTGGAAGCAAAGATTGAAACGTTTATAAAACTAAGTAAAATCGCTGAAACATAATTAAAACTCCTTATCAGGAAAAAAGGAAAAAAAAAAAAAAACACCTCATAAATCACACTCCAAATTCTAAATCCACAATCTAAAAAATCAAAACGGCATTATCCTATCCGGATAAAAACGCATACCATGAATCAACAATGCCAACGTTTCCAAAGCTGAAACAAGAACTTTCTCAGACCCAATAGGAATGTTAGAACAAATAGGACAAACCAATTCCACCCCACCATTTCTAACCCCAATTGCAACATTCCCAGATCCTTCAACACCACTAAACAATCCAGCCAACTGATCAAACAACCCCGCCATCTCATTCGAACCATTATTATCAAATCCCAATTCCTCCAATCTCTCCAAACACTTAATGACTAGATTCTCCCTCACATTACCCTCTCCCGGTACGCAAGTCACAATCCCTGCAACAAACCCATGATTCTTTTTGTTCAAAATCGTTTTTTGAAAGGATAAAAAGGGAAATGTAAAATATGGGGTTCTTGATCGAGTTGTTACCAGAGAGATCAACGCCTTGAAGAGTGAGAGTCTGGATTGCATCTTCAAGGGCTTCAGTGGGGTCCATACCTAGATCTTCTATGTTCTCTTTTACTAGTTCATCAAAAGCTTCTTGTGATATTGTACGGGCATTCTTGCTTGGTGGGCCCATTATTGTAACTTCTTCTGGGTTTTTGAACTTGTGTGACTGAAGGAGGGAAAGGAGAGGGAAAGATGGAGGGAGCCGAAGGCGACTTCTTACAGGCTGGTTTTAAACATTTAACGACGTGTTGTTGTAATTAGCTTACATGTCGTTCATGTTTCTGTGACTTGTAGTCTTATGGATGATATAATTTGTCTACCAGTACGAGTATGCTGCATGTCGTTCAGTTTTTATGATTTTGTTTTTTTGAATCTTTAATTTCTTTTAAGATGTATGTCTGCATGTACCTGTACACGTGTAGGATTAAAAT
>Ga0325405_1008355_pt1 | contig 10300 bp, 9 predicted proteins | sample PopdelMetagenome_21_FD_205663 | JGI IMG/M metagenome (GOLD analysis project Ga0325405, IMG submission 205663) | Populus deltoides microbial communities from Bellville, Georgia, United States - Xylem-Control-R2 | ecosystem: Host-associated > Plants > Phyllosphere > Stem > Wood/Secondary xylem...
ATATATAAATTTATATGGTAAGAGTTTAACATTTTATATCATTTCACTAAAAAGAATTAATTATTTTCATGCGTGTAAAAATAGAAGCTGCCATTTATCATTTGGATCACACCCACATTAATGCAATATAATAATGCCTTCCAAAATGCTAAATGCATTCGGATCGCACCCACATTAATGCACACCGAAAATTCAAATCCCTTGCTCCCTCAAATTTCGAGGAAAAAAAAACTTTGATTTAAAAACAAACTGGAGATACATTAATTTGATATACGATGACGTTTTTTTATTTGATAATTAGATGATATTTTTTAGCTGCAAGCATCAAAATTATCCATTGTTATTAAATCTGACTAGATCAGTGCTATTCTTGGTGAGCAACTTGATCTATAGTATTTGCAATTTTACTTCTAAATTGCCGGATTAAAACCTTGAAAGAGTGGAATCTAAAATAGAGATAGCTCGATGCCCTCGAGGTCGCTCATGAAAAAAATAAAATAAAAATGGAGCAGGTCCAAATATATATTGGAAAAGGGAAATAACATAACCCAGGAAAATCCCTCCAGCAAGAAAATAATCGTGGAAGGATCACAATTTATGTATTTGCTTCCACTACGTACAAAATCTCTGCATTCCTTTAATCAATCCCCTAATATCACGCTCTTTATATGGAAACCCTCTATACTTCGCTTCAGTTTTAGGCTTAATTAGCTCCTTGATCTTTTATTAAACAAACTAGTAGTATCAACGGAAGCCAAAAACTATTTAAGTTTCCTAGAAACTGCATACCCTGAACACGGTTTACTTCATAGCCTGATAATTTACGCCAAATAACAGAAAATAAATTGTGGGTTTATCACAATTTTGCTAGTTTTGTGGTTTTTAGACAGCATTAATTAGTGTTTCGTGGTTTAAAAGTTGTTTTAAGAGTAGAACAATCACTATGTCAAGGTGTATACGGTTCCCTCCACCAGGGTACGTGTGGAACGGAGTGAAAGGGGAAGCCTTGATAGAGTTGATTAAGGTTAGTTATTGATTCTTAACTTTAGTTGATTCTTGATTTGTTTAGTTACAAGCCAGACCTTGAATCTTGATGGGTTCTTGTTATCATCATATATGAGGTATGGCGTAATTTTGACTTGCAATTTTGTGACAACGTTACTTGTATAGGAAGAATAAGTGGGGGTTTTAAGAGATTAGAGAGGGAGACAGCATAGTTGTGATTTCGTTCTTGATAGCTTGGCTTCAGGTTTTTTGGACCCAAATTAAGTTGATGTTGATTGTTTGGCGGTTCAGGGAATTGATAAAAGATAAACTTTTTAATTACATGTTCTTATTTTCATTAGTTCAACTCGAAAGAACTCGTACATTTCAACTATCTTCAGTTTTGAGTTTTTCTTGCTTGTTCAAATCCACAAGCTGTTGGAGTACTTTGAATAATATGAAACTATGCATTAGAGTTGCTCGAAAGAACTCGTACATTTCAACTATCTTCAATTTTGAGTTTTTCTTGCTTGTTCAAATCCACAAGCTGTTGGAGTACTTCGAATAATATGAAACTATGCATTAGAGTTGAATAAACTTGATTCTGAAAATTTTCAGAAAAGTAAGCTGAAATTATTGTGCTTGTATAGAAACTCAGGCTTTTTAATTCTTAATTTCCTCTGCATTTGCTTGATATTGCTTCCGAGTTATGTCATCCTCGTGTAAGTCAGTTTCTCAAGTTTAGTGCTGGCCTTCTCCATTTTAAAGGTCAGGAGAGAAAAGGCCGAGGTTGAGAAGCGAAGGAAGAAAGAGGAGAAGAAGAAAGAGAAGAGGAGGCAAAAAATCGAAGAAGGATTGGAGGGGGGACAGATTAAGAAGAAAAGGTATAATCCTCACAGAAGGCAGGTGCAACACCGGAGCGAGGATGGCGATGTAAGCAGCTACTGTCAAGCGAAGAATGAACATGAATTTCGTAGAACAGAGAGAGCTAGTCTTGCCGAAGAGCTCAAGCAGCCTTCAATATCAGACAGCTTATATGACTCTTTTGGCACCAGCCAGAGTGCCGAGAGGAAGGGGACTGAAAGGTGCCAAAGTCATGGTGAGTGCATTTCTATTTGCTACTCTTTCTGGATGTTTATATGTTTGTTCCTGATACGTGCCTTTTGTGTTTGTTAAAACAGGAAGCGTTTTTTGGATTGATATCCAATTGCAAGGGCATGAAGATCAAGATCTGTTGTTTGGTAAACCAGTGTGCTCTATTACAGCAATGGATTTTCTTGTCCAAGAGAAATCTGAATTGCCCAGAAGCTGCTCCAAAGAGGAGTTCTTTTCTACCTGCAGTGAGTCCACAACAACTGCCTTTGAATCGGATAGACCTGGTGTTGAGTTGTGCCATTCATGTTCTCAAACTGAGCTCGTAAGAGATAGGAAGGCTGCGTCGGTTCTTATATCCCAATACTCTGGAAGTGGCTTGCAGCATACAGAATTAAACTTTTGGGAGCTAGATGTAAACTGGATTCCCCTTCCCATGAAGAGCGGGGACCCAGAATTTGATAATCTACGTTGGCTCTACGAGAGGAAGCCCGAGAGACTGCCTAGAAGTGATTACACTAAAATCTATAGAGCTAGCAATGATAGATTGTCTCACCCGATTTCTTCTCTATACCCAACAGCTCAGTATTTGGCCCAAGCTGAGATATATGCCTTGCCATTTACAATACCATTCTAAAACTGTCACCTGAATCTGTGCATCTTTATCGTCTGTGTAAATAAATTTGTGTTTGTAAGCCTCTAGCATTTCTATACCCAGCTTTCCTGTGATCAAAATGTGATTATCAGCTTTTCTATTCGCTAATGTTTTTAGTGGGATCTAAATTACAGTGACAATTCATCATAACACAAGCTTCTGTATGCTGAAGCCGTTTTCTGTTACCTTGTTTCTTTCCTTTTTTTTGTGGAGAATCTAGATAGTCAAGCTATCACGAATTGTTGTTGCGTTGTTCATTTTTCTGCAGATTTTGGTTCAGATAGAGCAAATGCCCTTGTCTGTTAGAAAAATTGCATTCTCTGTGTTTCTTCTGTAGTCTCAAAGATTCAAAAAACAAGCTCTTGATAGGCTTGAACCTTAATCCTCTATCATTATCACTTTAAACAAGAATTTTACAAGTCTACATCTTCAAAACACCTCGCTGCAGGGCGTAAACCTTTTTTTTTTCCCTTAAATGTACGGGCACAAGGTTACAAACTATTTGTACAGAATTATGTGATAACCTAGGCTCTGAAACAGGTAGTCAAGAATATTGAATAGAGTGCAAAGTAAACTAATTGAAGCTTGATGATCGGCTCCACCTATCTTTAAAATACTCCTCAATAGAAAGATTATTTCCATGCTCCCAACTACTAAATGAAGTGGAATCATAATCAACATCAAGCAATGCAAGACTTAAATGTGACTCTGCACTAGAGTTTGGATAAACTTCATCATCATTATCCTGGTTTTCTGGATCCTGAAGATCCTTATTTTGAGGGTTCACCCACTTTTCCGGTTCTTTATCTCCTCTTAGGAGCTTCAGTATCTGAAAGAAAAAAAAAAGGTTAAGAAAATCTACCATGACAACCAAATTAAATTTCCTGAGAATCCAGCCGCAGGTTTAAATTAGCACCTCACTCATTTTAGGACGTAGTCTAGCTGCTCGTGTAATGCAGTGTGTTGCTGCAAGAACCATTCGTTGCATTTGAACCTCATCAAAGTTTCCATTCAAGTTTGGATCCACTAAGCCTATTGCATTCCCACTCTCTATTATTGGTTTTGCCTGAAACTCACAGAATTTACTGTTATTGATGCTTGTGATTAATAGAGATATAGTATTTTGTTGTTGTGGTGACCTGAGAAACTCTTACCCACAAGACCAAACTCTCTTGGCTCTTGGTGTTCTCGGAACTAATTGGTTTTCTTCCAGATAGCAATTCAAGTAGAACTACACCAAAAGCATAGACATCAATTTTGTCGCTGACTTTCCCATACATGAAATATTCAGGAGCAAGATATCCAAATGTTCCAACAACATCGCCTAGAGTCACAAACGATGTAGTTGCCGGTCCCCATATTGCCAGCCCGAAATCGGACAACTGTCGAGTAGAATAAAACAAGTCATGCCATAATTTTGTGATAATTTTCATTTGTGGCTACCGATAATCTGCACGAGTCTCAGCAGAATACCTGTGGTTCAAATCCATCTGAGAGAAGAATGTTTGAAGACTTGACATCTCTATGAATAACAGGCCGAGAACATTCGTTGTGCAGGTAGTCTAGGGCTTCTGCAATTTTAACAGCTATATCGAACCTCAGTTCCCATGACAATGGAGATTTGTCTTTGCTCTTTCCTACACATAGTTTCACATCAGAATTGTTTCTATCAAGATTCACTAGTGAAGAAAAACATGCGCAGGTCGGTAAAGACTTACCGTGTAAGTTTTCCTCTAAGCTTCCTTTAGATAAAAAATCATAGACGTAAATGAGATCAGCATCTTTGATGCAGACATCAACAAGAGGTGTGATGTGCTTGTGGTTCAATGAGGAGATGATTTCAACTTCAAGAGCAAAATCTTTCATTGCTTTCTGGGATGATTTCTGAACCTTCACTGCCACTGGCTTGCCATCTGGAAGAATCCCCTTGTACACACTGCTACATCCCCCTTTCCCAATCAAATTTTCTGTCAGAAAGATCAGAAATTTTTTGTCAGGCAAGAGAGGAAATTCAATTAGTCTAATCTCATGTGATTGATTCAGGGTAAAAACCTGAGTGAAAATTCGAAGTTGCGCCTTTCAGAACCTTGTTGCATATGCCTGACAGAAAACTAGGTGAGCTTCCTTTCAGCAGAATATCCGAGCCATTTTCTAGTTCACCTGATGCAGAAGATCTACTCCTATTGCTATCTTCCAAGATGTTACTTATCTCTCGTTCTTCTGTTGTTGAAACGCGAGGATCTTGTTGAGAGGAGCGATCCGGTAAGCTCATTGCCCACTGTACTACAGTCAGTTTCCTGGAATGCAAGTTCAGTGGAATGGCTGAACTTGCTCTTCGGAGGAGGGGCCAACCAGGTCTCTGATCCAAAAAATCACCAGAAAAAAGAGAATTTGATCTCTTCTTACGTGCATTTACATTGCTGCAAACTTCATCCTTTATTTCTCCAATCTCATCTCTTGATAGCAGTTCAAAACTAGATATTTCAGTATATGCTTCAGAATCTCCGAATTCAGATTGGATTTCTCTAAAACTTAAATTTTCATTTATATTAAAACTTGGTTTTGGATCTCCACCGAGGCCTGACATAATCGAAAGCAACATCAATTATTATCTTCTCAGGATCTGCTAAATGGATTTTTATTTTAGGACACAAGTACCAAACCTGGTAGTTGATTGTTGTTGCATCTTCTAAACACAATTTTTCCATTGTGGATGGCCATAATATCTGTGGTTGGACGCAGTCGCTTGGCGCAATACTTGGCAGTAGAAGCCCAGACCCTGAAAATGAAATCTATCTAGACTAATTAGAAAAGAAGCATTAAACCATGATTGATGCAGAACTTGCGTTTCTACCTGCCCCTACCTTAGAGCTGCCTGGCTACTGATCCCCACAATTACGGCTACAGCAGCATAGTTCTTTGCCTCTCTAACCAGAGTCCTTCTAACCGAAATCCCTTTGGCTATCTGACCAGAGAGGCCTACCTAAAGCCAAAGAAAAAAAAATCATTGTCATCTGCAACTTTTACTTTCCCACCGGAGGGCCAGGAAAAAGTGCTACAAGGTTTTTGATTACGGACCTTCTTCATGGAACATAGACCATCATATACTTCTAAATAACTATCCAACAAAGGCTTGTCTCTCAAAGCATGGCCTGCATCAACAGCTCATTTTTCATCAAAATCATGCAAAATTTTTTTAAAAAAATAGAAGAAAAACACCACTGAACTGTTGAAAGCATTACCAGAACTTCCACAAACATGAACAGCAACAACACAATCACCAGGTTCAGCAACCTTTGCAATAGCCCAGCTAAGTAGTTCTCTGCTATGACTATCTATTCTTATCCCAACTAACACATTCCTCCTTTCAGTAGCCTTAGCTTCCACCTCCTCAACTGTCATTTTTCCTTTTATTCTTGATAACTTACTTCCACAACATCAAAGCATCCATGTATATTCTCTTCCTCCTAGAATTCCCAGAAATTCTGCAAATTTATTCTCTTTAACACCCTTTCCACCCCTTGAAACAAGCGTTTCAGTCTCTGCAACACAAAAGAATTTACATGGTCATGCCCCACCACCATATTAGGCACTCACAGCTACCACATGAGAAATATAAATACAACCCATTAATAGATTCCCCTTGAATAATCCAAACTCAGGAAAAAAAGAAAGAAAGAAATCCTTTCTCATTACATTAATCCACATGCTAGCTCACCATGAGATAAAACTATAAACATAAATACCCCAACAAGATCTTGAAAATACATATAAAAACAAAAGGTGAATCATACATAAGATAAACAAAACAAGACAACAAAAAAGATATGTACCTAAATATTTTTGTACCCATTTATTATTTTTGAAATTGCCGCCAAAAATCACCACCCACTTAACTGATGAAACTTAAGAGATTATAATTTTTTTTTTAATAAACTAAACATGAGTGCTTCGGTGAAGATCAGTTAAACAAATGGGCTATTCTGAAAAAGAACAGTAAAAGCCAGTAAAGAACAAAAAATGTAAACAGGTCAAATCTGGAGAAGAAAGTGTTGGCAAGTAAAGGGAAAAGTGGTCAAGAAAATTTATGTGCGCTGAAAAGAGAATTAAGAAAAATTATGGGAAGTGGTGTTATTTAAAAAAAAAACAAAAACAAAAACAAACAATAAATTATTTATATATTCTTTATTAGTAATAATTTTAATTTTAGGTCGTTGGGAAACTGGCAAATTTCGCGGGAAACGCATGACAAGGGCCAAGGGGCTTGTTTAACCATTGGCTGTCTCGGGTTGCAAGGTAATCTAACCACATGCTTGAGTTATCTTAGGACCTTTTTTTTTATTATTTTTTCTTCCATGCACATGAAATTTCTCATCTTTTGCCAAAACTTAAGTTCTAGAATTATTTTATTTTCCAAAGAGTGGGATAAATCTCTTTGTTTTGGAATGGAGAATTTTTTTATTAATTATAATATTTTCTCAAAGCATGACGACCATGCAAAGTGGAGAAATGCTACTTGCCATTTAAATTAGGGACTTTTATTCATCACTAAAAAAATCTTGTGAGGTTTGGTGGTGAGTAGAATTATCATTAATTCATTAATTCATTAATTCATGAAAGGTCTATTTTTATGTTTGGAATCATGTTTGTCTTGAAAAAATATTAAATTAATATTTTTTTTAATATAGTTTTAATGTTTGAAAAGAAATAATTTAATTTATTTTTAAAAGAATTGAAAAGCACTCCATCACAATATTAACAACACACAAAGCTTAATAGTGTGTAAAAAATAGCTCAAGGGTCAATTTTATTATTATTTTATTTTCAAAATAATGGATCAGCTGGTCTCCAATCAACAACCATTAATGTGGTTGATATTAATTCACAAAACAAACATGGTTGCTCGAGGAGATTGTCAAAGCATCTATTCTAGGTAAGGGGGATCACACCTAAATTAGTTTGTTCATCATATTATTAACAACGTGGTCCATTTGCAATACCAACTATATTATTAACGGAATGAATGGTTTAAAAGTCTGTTTGAAAGTATGGTTGTGATTGTTTTTCAAAATGTTTTTTATATTGAAATACATCAAAATGATATTTTTTTATTTTTAAAAAATTATTTTTGAGATTAACGCATCAAAACGATCCAAAACAAAAAAAAATTAAATTTTTTAAAAACGCGAATTAGCTCACGTTTCCAAACGGGCACTGTTTACAAACATTATCAACTTTTTAGGGTAAATCTTGTTCGGATATCCAAGTCTTGACTTTGGTATTATCTATATTTGTATGCTATAAAACTATATTTATGAGAGGTGACGATTATCACTGCTGCATGCATGGTATAGGATGGCTTTTTTTGGTGGGGGGTCGTTTTTTAGGGATAATTTTTTAATGTTACAAGACACGGTCCGGTCATCGACTAATTAAAAAAATAATCAAAGTTCATGTTGATCTAAATCAACTCATCCATCAATAATTCGAGTCTTACACTGAATTTAGTCACGTACAAATCTTATATCTATACAAATATTTCATGAAAAAGTCCGTCTTTTGTTTTTGAGAAGCCATGTTTCTATTTTAGTCATGTGTTAATGTGTATGACCGCTATTTCCAAGAACATAAAACATGCCCAGCATAGACAATATGATGTAACATTGCCAAGATTTGTGCTTATCTTATTTATTTTAACAACTAATTAATTAAAGCTAGTGCATTAATTCCTTGGAGTACTGCATGGCTCTCCTTTTGATCTCACTAAATCTTGTCCATAAATCGTTCTAAAAAGAGCCGCAGACTCATCTTTGTCAAGCCAAAAGGAAGGGATAACTAAGTTTGGCGTGAGTAATGAGGCAGCAAGTGAGATCATTCGATCTTGAGGATTATTAGTTCCTACTTTACTGTATAGTTTATAGTCATCTAACTTTCTAACTACGACAAAAAAGGTGACTTTGAAGTTTGATCATTGACCCAAGAGATTGATTAATATTCAAATCTTCAAAGTCTTTAAGCTTAATTAGCTCATGGTTTTGGCCTTGTGCTAGTTAATTTAGAGACTATTAGTGTTTTATACGCTAAATATTAGTGTTTTATACGCTAAATATATTTATATTTAGCTTAACAGACAATAGATTAAAAGAAGCATTGTTATATACGTGCGTCAAAGGTTAATTGAATTTTAGACTACACTGAAATAATTCTCCAATCTCATGATCGTCCTCTCTCAACTGCTAGCCAGAGATGCAGTACAAACTTCAGTTTTTTTTTCACGATAAACAGGCATGTGTATAAGATACTGTTGTCCCGCAGTTGGCCAGGAAAGTGAAGAAGAAAAACAACCTGGGATGGTTAAACAACTAAAGAAAAATGACCATCGACTTTAAGAAACCGAAGAGGGTTTAAAGAACTCCAAAGATGGTCCCAAGTTTTGAAAGTTCAGTGCTGACAACTTGGCGTAAGTTATTTTGGCAGCCATGGTTTTTTGAGGAGTGGTTGGGCTTAATTCCCCAGTGCTCATCCTAAGGCACAGTATGCCATTTTGGTTGGTCGAGTGTCTTCTTTGTCATATGTGTACGCACAACAGCAAATCTACAGACGAATCAACGTCAATATTGGGCACTTGAAATTTCCTCTGCCAGTCAATTCTTCATTGCATCCAAGGGAGACGCAACGTAAATGTTGGCAACTCTACTTGTATACTATTCTTTGACTAGCCAACTAACAATTATACCATTCCTTGATCAGAAGGAAAAAAAAAAGAAAACTCTCTCATCCCATTTTCAACCTTCAAAGATCACAACAACATTAAGGCAACAAGTAAAGAATTAATTGAAGGAAATAGATGTAAAAAAAAAAAAAAACTAATGGGATCATAATGTTGATTTCTTTGGGAAAATGGTAATAAATAAATAAAATCTCAAGGACATTGGGTCTTTTTGTTGCATTCTAACATGTGTAGGGTTCGACTGGTGCTGGTTTGGAGCCATGTGAAGAAACCATTTGTTAGCAGAAGATCAATGAGGTGATCGAGTGTGTGGCTGGCTGGCCTACCTTCTTCTTTTTCCAAAAGAAGTGTTTATCATACACACACCATCAACTTTTTTGTAATTATGTACATGTTTTCATTTAGAAAGTAGGAACCAAACGCACTTGAGTGCTATTTTATTAAATTATTTGTTCATCATGGAAGCCTTTAAAGCTGCTCCTAATAAAGAAATGCTCTAGAAACAAAAATAGTGTTCCCCACACTGCTATTCTTAACAAATAAATCACTATGTCACCACAGTGATTTAATTTTTTTTTATCCTTAAGAAAATGTAAGATTCAAATATAGAGAAATGGATGAAAAAAATAGTTTTTTTTTTTTTAATTTGAGACTAAAAATATATTTTTACCCTTTAACTTTTTAAATTATAAACTTTCGGTCTTTAAAAATTTATAAAATTCAATTTTGATCTCAAATTTTATTTTCATTACTTTTTGGTTCTTGGTATAAGAGATGAGAGAAAAAGTAATAAGTTTTCGGTGATAAGAAGAAAAAATCTTGGTTGAAATCGATTCCAG
>Ga0325405_1008358_pt1 | contig 10297 bp, 9 predicted proteins | sample PopdelMetagenome_21_FD_205663 | JGI IMG/M metagenome (GOLD analysis project Ga0325405, IMG submission 205663) | Populus deltoides microbial communities from Bellville, Georgia, United States - Xylem-Control-R2 | ecosystem: Host-associated > Plants > Phyllosphere > Stem > Wood/Secondary xylem...
AGGAGAAAAAAAAAGCGAGAGAGAGTTTTGAGGAAGAGAACTGGAAGTAAGAAAAAACACCCAGCTTTACATGTATATTTTATATACGAGGCAAATATAGAACCTTTTTATCTTTTTTACATACATATATATATATATATATATATATATATATATATATATATATATATTCTAGCATTCATGTTGTCTTTTGTCTTCCCTTTCATGTCCATCACCGTGTTAAAAACATTTTCAAACATGTTCCTTTTAATATATATGACATCTATATTATGATGAAAGAAATTAGTCTTTCAATAAGAAAACTCCAAAAAAATACTTCACTTCATCTAATTTTGTATCACACCAAAACCAAAAAATTTTTGCTTACCGGATTTAAATAAAAAACAATGCCCTCATACTGTAAGACCATGTCATACAATTATTCACCCGACTGTACCGATGGAGCAACATCCTTCTCAACTCTACCTATAAAAAAGTTCCTTTTGTTATTTCTGCACTTGTTATCTGTTGACCAGAATCTCTAATGATAATAAAAAAAACACTTTACCACTATTTGTTAAGGTGAATGTCTTATTATTTTCCGTATAATGTACACATGCTAATTTTTCACGAGTTCTCAAACCAAAAACCATTTTATATCCAGGAAAATAATTGATAATCCACATCAAAACTGCATTCATTTGAAAATTTTATTTCCTTAAGACATCATATGTCAAAGCCCTAGATGACCACATTTATTTCAACTCATCAATCAATTGTCAAAGACAAATATCTATATTCCTATTTGGACTATTAAAAAAAGGTATGACTGTAGATAAAATTATGAACTCCAGTCTTATACACATCCCGAGTAGCAAATTTTAAACCATGAGTATCATTGGCCAATAAAAAAATAACCTAAATTAATTGAAATTTAATTGAGGATGCACTATATTAAATTGTTTCCAACTTAACCATCAGAATGGTGCACCATGACTATATCAACTACATCATGTGAATGATGCCATGTCATGTATTCAATGGTCTTTAAAGGTATGAATAACCTTTGCAGTCTAGGAGTGATTGAAAAATATCTTAGTTTTCTATGTGCGATAAAAGTCCTACTCCTACTAGTTCTGGGTTTATACCGAGCATGTCTATAGGTTTTGCGCTCGGTTAAATCTATATTTTCTAGGTAGTACAATATGCAGAAGTTTGGACACATGTTAATTTTCTAGTATCCTAGACTAAATGGTTTCATCATGGATTTAACATCATATAAGTTTTCTTTCAGCTTATTCCCTTCAAGTAAAATGTTTCTTGCCCATTCGATAATTTTATCATAACTAGCATCACTCAGCCTATAATATGACTTGATAGTGAACACATGTGCAATGACCAATAATTTAATATGATTTGTGCACCCATCCTCTTAATGGTTTGTCAAAATCTTTCAAAAAATAAAAAAAACATGGCTGCGTTCGCATTTGGTTCTTCATTTATGATTAAACATTCACCTATATCACCTTAATTCATTCTTATTGCATCAATAACCATACTCATATAATGATTACTATTATCATCTATAACTTATGCACGTTGTTAGAACTAAAAGTTGACACAATCATCATTTCTACCATGATCTTGTAAAGAACATATGGTTTTTTGTGTGCAAACTAACACAAGTATTTTTTCATGAACCTTTTTTTATAGAAGATGCATCATAACAATTTTTGGATCGAGAAACTTTATTTTACATCTCTTACATGAACATCTAATACCTTCTCCAACAATATTTTTCGGATTAGATAGTGCATAATTAATAAAACCATCAACTCCATTATAATAATCCATCATATGTAACCCTTCAGGTGAAACTCGATACATCTATGAATAACCATCCACTACTTATATGAAACCTTATATAGAATATTGATAACAACATGTATTAATTAATAATGTGAACTAAATAAAGTATCGGTATCCAACTAATTAAATATCATTGGTTTAACTCAAACTTATTTAATCTATTTTAATAATACCCTTAAATCATTAGTAATTTCCCCTAAAAATTCAAATTCCTTCAAATTTACTGAAATTTTCAACTTAATAATAAAATTGACAAAATATGAAACGTACCCGTTAAATAAACCATTATTTATTTTATTATAAATCACATAAGTTACAAAATCAAACTCAATTTCATCAAATGACAAATAAATATAATTTTTCAAAATCTCAAACAAATCCTAACATATACAAATCATATATTTATACAACACATTTCTATACGAAAAAGCTATAAAACACGCAAACAAGCTACATATATTAAATATATGAAAATTCCAAAAAACTAACATTTTAAAAATGGGTTACAACGAAAAAAAAAGGGTAGTTGTGCTTACTTGATGTGGTGAATATTAAAAAAAATTGAATCAAAACAAGATGCCGACGTCATAATAAGTGTTGGGTGGCTGAATTTGTGATAATTTGAGCATGATTTATGATAAAATAAAGGGCTGTTGTGCGCTATTTTCTACAGAATAAAAAGGAAGAAGAAGAAGAAATGAGGGAGTGGGAGAGGGTGTTTGGCTGTCAGGTTATAACTTGAATATTACCAACGGATTTACTGACGGATATTAGTGACGAACATATTTCATCAGTAATTTTGTTTGTGATAATTACACGTCGTTTTTCTTCTTTTCTTCTTCATTTTTTTCATTTTCAATTGTAATTTCCTTAGTAGGTACCAACAAAAAATTTTCCATCGGTGAATACCAAGGAAAATAACAAGATATTATTCCATTGGTAAATGACAGTAATTTTTTTATGGTGTTATTTCTGTTTGTATTTGATAATTTTCTGGTTGTGTGTTGAAAGATACATTTGGAAATGAGAAAACACCAACATGAATTGTAATAAGTTATAGGTTCTCAAACATGAAGGAGTAAATTATAATCATGATGAAGACCCAGAGAGTAAACAAGAATTTAATCTCTACAATTTCATGAACACAGATAACATTTTGTGTCCGCAATTCTCGGGGCAAATTCATGCATGCACGCATTTCTTTTCCACCGGACATCACTGCAAATGCATGAAGTATAAGTGTTTTCCTTACGCTCACTTCTCAAGAGACGCTTCTTGATCGATCACTGTCCATGCTTTTTATACATGCCTCGTTCGTTTCTGTTTCTTGGAATAATATTGTCTAAAAGTTAACAGCTCAAGAGCAAGATTAGGAAACCCCTCATCACCAGAACATGGCAGGTGTATCTCTATCTTTCTCTGTGTCAACTAGCTAGTATAAATTTAGTAGTAATGTTTGAATACACAATTCTTTAAAGATTTTGATGTCAATGTTTGAGCTGTTTTTAATCTTTATCCTGTCTTTTCTTGCATAAGAACACAAAAACATGTATTGTTCCGTTCCTCCCCAGGAATCTTCTCATTACCTATCGATATGATGAAAATCACCGACAAGCTATGCTCACTTCTTTATGGTTGGCTGGCTGGCTGCAATAGAGACATGATATCAGTTAGGAGAAAAGGTTATGAAAATATATTAAGGACCAATATTTAAGGAAGTGTGTGTGTGTATTATATACACAGGGGGCTCCATTGTATAATCTAGTCGAATGTTTTGTCAGATTTTGTACTTCAATAATTATCCCCTCTGATTTTTCTTGGCAACCAAACGATGGCTTAATTCTGAAATATGCTATACATGCATGAATACGAGAATCAGACTTCAGTTCCTCTGCTGTCTCTCTGATACCTGGCAAATTATTCAATCGCAAGTTATAACCCCGTCGCATTGTTAAACATCGAGCTGTGTAATTAATAGCAACTGCCAAATCCATTTTAATAACTAGTAAAAATTATTCTTCTTGCTGCAATCTTGGATCCTCCCTCTTCTAATTAATTTGGGGTCGTGGCTCATGAGCAATCTTAACCACCGCTAGCACAAAACTTAAATTTATGGTATCATTTCATATAAAGTTCATTGTCAGTCTCGCACTCTTGCTGCCTGCTGGTTCGAATTCATGTGCTTGGAATTCCCATGTCAATAAATTGTTTTTTGGATGATAGCATATTGACCTACCTACCAGTTGCTCTTGTCTGTGTGTGGTACTGCTATGAGATTTTTATTCATTTTTGCGCTGTTTTCTTTTTGCTATTTGATATAAATTCTCCATGTTATCCGCATGGCTTGCTTCTCTTACAATTTGTTAAATTTATACTATAAAGACAAATCACAGCAAGGAACAATCTATTGAAATGGCATGCAAGAAGCCGAGTTTATCTATTAAATTATAGGACTTAACCTTGTTAGATGGTCATTGGATCTATTGATTGATTGATTGATTCCATGACCCATAAACCTAGGATTTATTTATTTATTTATTCAAAAATACCTCAGTTCAATTTAAGGTTGCCCCATCACAAAGTAAATTGTAGCGTGTGGCTAATGTTAATGTAATGTGTTCTTGCTTGGTAACCAAGTTTGTCCCCATCTTAAACACGTCACAAAATCTGCTGCTGTTTGACAGTTGTTGTCAGGCTTAATTTCTTCCTAAAATCTTCCCCCCTTGCCACCCTCACCAACCCCTTTGATTGCCTGATTGTTACTTAAACTTTGTGCTTGAATTTTGGATGAGTTCCAAATAAACAAGAAAAATAAAAATTATATACAATTCCCAACCGACTCCTTGCTTTTTCCCTTGCTTTTAATCCTATTCAATGGCTACTTAATTAAACAGTGAAAGCTAAAAGAGGAAGGCATGGAAAAGCCGGTGATGTTGGGGCATTTGAAAGCTAAAAGACGAACAGATAATGTAGGTCACCTCGCGGTAATGCAAATCAAATCACCCCTTTTATGGCCCGTGAGCAATCCTGTGCTTCACGTTTTATTCTCTTCCCTTGCAGCTTCATTTACAAGCCGATCAAGATGCCCAACAGGGTCCCCTGTGCCTCGTTCATTTAAACAAGCCATGTAGCACTTTCTTGACCATCGATGCATTGCTGGCAAGTGTCCCATCAGAACATGCAAATACCAAAATAGATCTTCACAATTCAGCTTTGTACTGATCATAGCTAAAAAGCTCTAACATCATGATTTCTGTCCGCATACTATATGATTAATAAGACCCATCATTCCTACATTTACCCTCACAAAAGTTCCCAAAATGAAGAGGTTGTTTTGGTTTAGGTTGATAATCTTCATCTTTATTGATAGATAAATCATGCTCAATTATAACTCAATGAATGTTTACAAAATCACAGTCAAAACTCAATTCCTATCTCCAGATCTGGAGCTACAGTGACCACTGTCATTCATTTCCATAGTCTGAGCTGCTTTATTTCTTGGTAGGCGATTGGCCTCTCTTGTACTTGGAAAAGCTAGTAGTATTCCCAACACAGTATCCAAATAATTTGGTATCTTGTCCCTGTCTCTCTTTAAAAATTTGTAGTGGTAAGAAATTAAGGAAAAACTTATCTGGGAAAAGGTGACAAAAACCCGAATATTTTTAACAAATTTATATTTGCATGCATGTAAAGAGGATGTAACTGAACAAAGTGTCAGGTCTATTTTCACGATTTGTTTTTCTTTTCTTGAAATAATAGAAGTGAAAAAGTGAGAAGCGTATGCTCAAAGCAGACCATCCTTTTATCCTCTCTCTGTATCTTCCTCTCTCTTTTATTGTTTTTATTTTTTTTATTTTTCTCCTTTATTTAGTTTCTCTCCAAAGTAAAGAAGCAAAGCATCTTCTTGTAGGCTCTTATACACCACAACATTGTTCTTGCTTTCCCTTGTAAGTATCAACCTTCCCTTCCCTTAGAATTTGGTTGCTTCTTTTGTGTGTTCAAATTTTTAATACAATAAGCTTGCATTTTATCTTTCTGTGCAAGAACCCACCAAAAGTTTGGAATCTCTGATTAGTTTAAGGCGTTGATGAGATCAAAATCAAAATGGGGTTTTGATATTTTGAACTTCCCCGTTGGGCCAAATCTTCTCTGGTTGTTGTGATGTTGAGATATATATATTTTAAATATAACCACCTATAACTAATAGGAGCTCTTCTCTATCTTCTCTTAAATGTGGTCTGTTTATGGCATCTACAAACTCTGCTTGGCTTTCATGTTTTAGCGTGGATTCAAGAAAATTTGTGTGTTTCGAATGTGGATTTGAGCTAACTCTGCCACCAATCTATTCTTCTCACTTGGTTCATAGAACTGTAGCTGTAATATGTGTGTCACACATCATTTCTCAAAGCTTTAGTTTCTCAGAACTGTTCTGTTATTCCCATTAATTCAATCATTCTCTTCGTTTTCCCTTTGAATTGATTCTCATAACAATTTCTTCATTTTTCCCCTCAGGAAAGGATACCAATACGTTTTATTTTTAGTCAAATTCCATTTTTTTTCCAGCATTCTAACGAAATTTTTTGGTTATCACTTGATTGTCTATCTCATTTCATTCAACTTCCAAAGTTCCAAATTCAGCTTCATTCCTTCTTCCATAAGAAAGTGTGAAAACATTTCTTCTTCTACATCAAACCATTAATCATATATAGATAGTGAACAATCAGAAAAGAAGAAGTGACAGAATGAGTTTTATAACAGGATCTCCCAAAGATACCTGGCAACCAGTCATGACTGCCGACACAACCCTTTCCAGTTACTGGCTTAACTGGAGGTTCTTCCTCTGTGCCACTTGGGTCTTAATCTTGATGATTACTGCATCTCTTCTTATATGGAAAAATGAACGTCGTTGCAAAGTGGAACATGATAGTGGAGAGAACAAGCAAGAAGCCGAGGCATCTTTGTATGATGATGAAACTTGGAGGCCATGCCTGAAAGGAATCCACCCTGCCTGGTTGCTAGTTTTCAGACTTTTTGCTTTCATTGTGCTGTCGGTGTTGCTTGCAATTGCAGTCTTGATGGATGGAGGCAGCATATTTTACTACTATACCCAGTAAGATGTCCTTTTTCTCGAGTTTATCTCTTGCTTAGTATAAATTTCATACTTTTTATTATGTTTGAATTATTGATTTCACCAATTATATTCAATGTTATTGATTGCTAATGTTTCTTGGTCCTGAACAGGTGGACTTTTACTTCAGTCACAATTTATTTTGGGGTGAGTTTTATGTCATCAAAGAGACTACTAGCCTGATTTTTTCTTACATGTGTTCTTTGCTTAATGGTAATCTCAAGTTTATTTGCAGCTTGGTTCCTTGCTCTCCATGCGTGGATGTTACCAATATCACAAAAGAGTTGGTGGTGATAGGGTTGATAATGTAGAGGCAGATGCAGAGCAAGGATGTTGTGTAACTTCAGCACTTGGAAAAGGTTCTAATACTTCCATGGCTATGGAAAGTTCAAACTCCCATGAAATACTTGATGTTCGCCAACCTGCAGGGAAATGGGCTTTCATCTTTCAAATCATTTTTCAGGTAACTTGTCCGTAAATCACTGGGTAAACTTGGCCAAATATATTGTACTTTTATATTTTATTCAAATGAGATTCTTAATGTAATGAGCTCGTTTTATTCAGAACCTGTAAAGAACATTTTTATACATCTAGCCTTAGAACATAGTCTGTCTGCGAATGCTGACACAGGAACTTGAAAGTTCTAATATGCTTTTGCTTCAGTTTAACGTGACATGAAATCTCATTTCTCAATCCCATTATGAGTAGTTCCTTGTTAGGATTTGTGGCTCAACCTTTCGTCTGTTTATGAAAAATTAAGAGGTCCATACCAAGGCATAAGAGCTGAAAAAAGCAGGGTCATTTCACTAAGGGACTACTCTTTCTTAACGTTCATATTTGAAATCGGAAAGTTCAGTCAGGAACCAGAAGAACAAGGGAAGGCAGTAAATCAGGTGGACACAAGTCCTGCTCGCCAATGCTTTTATGCCGTTTTCCTTTTACTTTGTATACATCATGGATTATATGGATTCAACAATTTGAATATGGTAAGTTGCTGACACTTCTCATTCATGGAAACAGATGAATGCAGGGGCTGTTATGCTCACGGACTCTGTCTTTTGGTTTGTCCTTGTCCCGTTTCTTGCAAGCAAAGATTACCACCTAAATGCTGTAAGTTATCACTACTTCTCCATCTAGTGTTAATTTTAGAATAAAACCATATCCTGCACTTATCCATGAAGGTCACACACACTCATATCGGCATCTCAGTAGATGAAGATAAACAGCTTAATGGCTAATTTGCTTCTTTTCTTGGTTTTCTAAACAATGTATCGTTCTTTTTTCATTGCAGTTGATTATCAGTATGCACTCACTCAATGCCATTTTCCTACTTGGTGATACTGCTTTAAATTGCTTGGTGAGCTTCCTTGGCTCGTTCCACAAATCATTTTCCAGCTTCTTCAATGAAATGATTACAAATTTGAACTTGTTATCACTTTCAGAGGTTTCCTTTGTTTCGGATCGCGTATTTCTTCATCTGGACAATAGTATATGTCCTATTCCAGTGGATTGTCCATGCCATTTTCAGACTTTGGTAAAACCATTTCCTCTTCTCCTTTTTTTATGAAATCAAGTTTTATTATTGTTTTCTCACTGTACTGTTCTGTTATTTTCTATACAGGTGGCCATATCCATTCCTTGACTTGTCATCTCCGTATGCTCCTTTATGGTATTGACTCTTAAACATCAGTCCATCCCCTTCAAAACTAGAACAACTTCTGCTCTCAAATTATCTTCAACTGAAAGTAGAAATAGCACAGAACAATACCAACTGATTGCCTAATTTTGCCCCAGGTTACGTTCAAACTTGAGAAAAATTAACATGAAAATATACCAACTCATTGCTTAAGTTTTGTGATTTAACTTGCACAATCTTAGTGTTCTGTCAAGAATCATGCCAATAAAGCCTTTATATAAAGTGTCTTCACTCTAAAGAAATTTATGGCAATTATTTGAAGGTACTTATCTGTAGCAGTGATGCACATCCCCTGCTATGGTGCTTTCGCTTTTATTTTAAAGCTCAAAACACAGTGTTTTCAAGATGGCACCCAGAGTCCTATCAATGATTGAGGTAGCTGGAGTTGATAACTTAGAGAGCCAACACAGTTTCAAAGAAAATGTGAATTTCTGTGCAGCAAGTTGTGGTAGCAGAATAGAAGCGAACAAAAGACCGGCGTTAGCATAAGAGACTGATGGCATCCTTGCCCTGACAAATCATTCCGTTAGTAATTTTTGGAAGATTATAAAATGGTCAAACAAGAAAGCAATATTCTTAATCTGTATAGCCATTGTTAGAAGAGACGAAGAGTGGCATAGTTGTAACTACATGCTGATACTGGAAGGGATTAAAAGAGAAATTCTTATTCTCTCATCTCTACTCTCCAATTCTATTCTTAACTTTTTTTCATAGTTCTTGTTGTCTTCTCGAATTTTGTTGTCGCCAATATTTTGGTGTGATACCACCAACCCAAGTTGCTATGCCCCATCATTTTAATTCTCAGGATATGATTCCAACACTGACCAAAACATGATTTTGGAGCATATCTAATCCTTTATTTGGCACGATGGCTTGCAAAATGGGGTGCACCCATTGTATCAACGAAAATCTTGCAGATGGGGTAGCCTGATCTCATGATCCTGCTCTGGATTTGTACATAGTGATTTATCAACAGTGGTTTGATGCAGGACAGCAAAGGGGATGTTCTGTATCTGACTTTAGAGGCTGTAAACAGATTTTAGAGTTTGAGTTGATTTTAAGATGGCTAATAACTATAGGATTGATCGGGCTTGAATGCGTGCGTGGGTAGCAAGAAATTTAATGGAGGTAGCTTCAACCTCGAGTTTTGAAGTATCAAGAGACTAAAAACAACAACTTCCAGGATATATACTACATGGATTGCCTGTGTTATGTTGCGAGTTAGGTAAAAAAAAAATTCAATGTGAAAAAGGATATTTATGCGATAATAATTTAAATTAACATGGGAGAGTTTGATTAACACATGATCTGGAACAAGAAATCAGGATAATTCTATGAAAAAAAAAACAAAAAAAACAATAAAACTTAAAGTCCAATAAAAAAAATCTAAACAAATAACAAAGCAAAATTTTCCATCATAAAAAGTTAAAAATTCAAACAAATAGCAATGAAAACAATAAGGAACAAATATGTTACAAAACTAATTGAAAGAAAATAATTAAGGACTAAATTAAAAACAAAAAAAGAATCAAGAAGAGGATAAAAAATAGTAATCAAAAGAATGAGAATCAAATTAGATAAAAAAATAAATGAAATAAAATATTTAGGGATAAAATGAAAAAAAA
>Ga0325405_1008361_pt1 | contig 10295 bp, 3 predicted proteins | sample PopdelMetagenome_21_FD_205663 | JGI IMG/M metagenome (GOLD analysis project Ga0325405, IMG submission 205663) | Populus deltoides microbial communities from Bellville, Georgia, United States - Xylem-Control-R2 | ecosystem: Host-associated > Plants > Phyllosphere > Stem > Wood/Secondary xylem...
ATGGAACTCTTTGAAAATGATTTTTATATTAATTCTTTCTCACAATCTCACCATTTTTATATTAAACCAATGCCTCAAAAACTTTATATCGATGAAGTATTAGAAAGATAATGAAATACAGGCAACATAAAAAAGGCATGTCATGATCATCTATTTTCAAGAACAAAAGGTTGTGCTCCATAGGCTGTACGTAAAACCATATATGCCAAATAAATACATGTTTATGATTTAAATATTACTTTGTCCCTACAAAATTAATGTAACCCATAATTATGTAAAAAAACACCAACTCTATACTAAAATTGGTTTTGGTTTTAGTGTTTTTTTTTTATATGTGGGATTGCTATTTTTCATTTCACTAACTAAAATTCCCCTCATTGTTTTCATTTGCCTCTGCAGTTTTGTTTGGCTTTTTTTTTTTTTTTTTTTTGCTTTGCCTGTCATCTTATCTGTGTCTTGGAATGGGTTCTGTGCTTTTTTTTTAGGTTATTAGGAAAAAAATGACAAATTAGATATGAAGTAGTTAGATTCAGTTGTCTTTGCAATAAAGCAGAGTTTATGATCATGCCTTCTATGTTTTTTACTCTAAGAATAAAATCCTCATTGTATTTATTACCTTAATAAACTTTAGGTTAGGGTTCTTAGTACTTACCACTGTTATTAAACCCGGTATAATGTGGGATAAAAAACCTTTTGGTATAAGTACTTCAATTTAAAAGGATAACATAATATCTTTTCAATGTGGGATTTGAAGCCTTTTCATATATATACTCTATGTTTCCAAGTAAAAAACCATGTTTTTTCAATGTGGGATTTGAAGCCCTTTCATATATATACACTATCTTCCCATGAAAAAAACCATGTTTTTTCAATGTGGGATAAAAAATCTTTTGGTTTAAATACTTCAACTTAAAAGGATAATATATTATCTTTTCAATGTGGGATTTGAAACCCTTTCATATATATACTCTATGTTCCCATGAAAAAAATTATGTTTTTTCAATGTGGGATTTGAAACCCATTAGTATATATACTCTATGTTTCCAAGGAAAAAGTTATGTTTTTTAAATGTGGGATAAAAAACTTTTTAAAAAATTCTTTTAAACTTTATAATATATATAATCTATATTTACATGGATTATTTCATATGAAATATTAAAACTTTGATTTTTTTTAATTTTTCCGGGTTGACTCGAGTTGATCCGGGTTGACCCATGAAACCCGAGACCCGGTTCCTTAGTCGGGTCAACCCCGGACCGGGTTTAATAACTATGGAACGTACAGGACTAAACAAAATAAAAGGAAATATTCCAATCTAAGAAATAAAATAAAATAAGAAGGAAATATGGTCGTGGTTATCACTTTGCATAGAATTTCTCGATGGGAGGGCAAGGACTTGTGTCAGAGAAATGAGATCTCTGATTTTGATGAAATCTTGCCGGGGGAATTCAGGTGGCTGAGTAATGGCTGTACAGGTGTTGGTTTTGTCTCTGTTTTTTTTTTTTTTTTGGTAGGAATCGTTTGAAAGATGGAAAGAAATTCTGAGACGAAGAGCACTGCTTTTACCATGCAACTCAAAATCTATCAAGTTTTTTTTTTTTTATTATTGAAAAAAGGAAAATTATTAAAATATGAATTAAGAGTGGCGATGGGGAGCGGTGGGGGCATTTACATGACTGATTGGTGGAAGACGTGTTCACGGCTGATTTATGAGTCAAGAAATTCCTGCAAATGCCAAAAGTTTCGCAAATTATTGAGGGCGAGAGATTGGCATGGACTCCAGAAAGATAAGCTAGAATTTGGTAAATATCTTTGATGCATAGTTCTACTTCCCAGCCACCTCAATAGCTGCAAAGTCAGTTATTGGGTTCTTTTGGATAAAAAAAACCCAATTTTTTAAATCGTTTTCTCCTGAAAATATATACATAAAAATTCATAATATATATCTATTTCTAATCCCAAAACATGAATCGAAGAACCTTCTCAAGTTTTGATTTACATTTAAAAAAGAGAGATGAAAGTTTCAAATCATCTTTATGAAACTCCACCCTTCACTCTTCAAAGGAGCCTATTGACATTAACATTAATCCTTTTTATGGTTAGAATATTGTCTATCAATTCTTTTTATTTTTTTTAGTTGATGTTCTTTGGCCTCTAACTACATAGTTATTATCCCGAGACAATAAAGACAAAAACAATGAAGATAAAAATATATTTAATAGAGGAGATAGAGATAGAGATGTAAAAATAAAACTATTATCAAGATAGTTTTGGAGTGGATTTCTGCATTTTCGAAACAAGAGGTATAAAGAAGATATGTTCTCAATTTTTCATGGACAATATTTGTTATTTTTTTATTCCTAAAATATCTTTATAAAAAAATTTTAATTTCAAAATCATCAAACTAAAACATGTAATAATAAAAATGATTATTATTATAGTTTTAAGACTCAACTTGGGATCGATCCATGACAAGGTATAGGTCATGGTTCAAGTTGACCCGAGTCAATATAATAACAAAAGTTGTAGACTTGAATCAGGTTCAAACCAAGAGAAAGCTCGGATCATGGGTCGGGTTGACCATTGACTTAAGTCAATTTAAGGATAAAAGTTGTTATTATCATAGTTTTAAAACTTAATTCAATGGTCGATCTGGGACAAGGTTTGAATCACAGGTTGAGAGAGTTAACGCAAAAATAAAAGTGTTTATTATTATAGTTTTAAAACTCAACTTGAGGGTCAACTTTGGGCAAAACCCGAGTCACGAGGTAGGAGAGTCAACTCGGGTTAATTTGGGTCAATGTAAGGATAAAAATATATTTAATAGAGGAGATAGAGATAGAGATGTAAAAATAAAACTATTATCAAGATAGTTTTGGAGTGGATTTCTGCACTTTCAAAATAAGAGATACAAAGAAGATATGTTTTCAATTTTTCATAGACAATATTTGTTATTTTTTTTTCCCTAAAATATCTTTATAAAAAAAAATTTAATTTCAAAATCATCAAATTAAAACATGTAATAATAAAAATGATGATTATTATAGTTTTAAAACTCAACTTGGGATCGATCCATAACAAGGTATAAGTCATGGTTCAAGTTGACCCGAGTCAATATAATAATAAAAGTTGTAGACTTGAATCAGGTTCAAACCGAGAGAAAACTCGGATCATGGGTCGGATTGACCATTGACTCAAGTCAATTTAAGGATAAAAGTTGTTATTATCATAGTTTTAAAACTTAATTCAATGGTCGATCTGGGGCAAGGTTTGAATCACAGGTTGAGAGAGTTAACGCAAAAATAAAAGTGTTTATTATTATAGTTTTAAAACTCAACTCGAGGGTCAACTTTGGGCAAAACCCGAGTCACGAGGTAGGAGAGTCAACTCGGGTTAATTTGGATCAATGTAAGGATAAAAATATATTTAATAGAGGAGATAGAGATAGAGATATAAAAATAAAACTATTATCAAGATAGTTTTGGAGTGGATTTCTGCACTTTCAAAACAAGAGATACAAAGAAGATATGTTTTCAATTTTTCATAGGCAATATTTGTTATTTTTTTATTCCTAAAATATCTTTATAAAAAAAATTTTAATTTCAAAATCATCAAATTAAAACATGTAATAATAAAAATGATGATTATTATAGTTTTAAAACTCAACTTGGGATCGATCCATAACAAGGTATAAGTCATGGTTCAAGTTGACCCGAGTCAATATAATAATAAAAGTTGTAGACTTGAATCAGGTTCAAACCGAGAGAAAACTCAGATCATGGGTCGGATTGACCATTGACTCAAGTCAATTTAAGGATAAAAGTTGTTATTATCATAGTTTTAAAACTTAATTCAAGGGTCGATCTGGGGCAAGGTTTGAATCACAGGTTGAGAGAGTTAACGCAAAAATAAAAATGTTTATTATCATAGTTTTAAAACCCAACTCGATGGTCAACTTTGGGCAAAACTTGAGTCACGAGTTAGGAGAGTTAACTCAGGTTAATAAAAATATTTATTTTATAGTTTTAAAACTTGACTCAGTGGTTGACCTGGGCAAAACCCGTGTCACGGGTTATGAGGGTTAACCAGGGTGAATTTAAGTTAACGCATGAATAAAAGTGATTATTATTATAGTTTTAAAACTCGGCTTACGAGTCAAATTAAGGCAATGTCTAGGTCATGTGTCATGGCCTGAATCATGGGTCAAGAATGCCAACATGAGTTGAACCGAGTCAACATAAAAATAAAAGTGGTTATTATCATAATTATAAAATTCAATATGAGGGTCGACTCAGGGTAAGACCTAGGTCATCGGTTAGGAGGGTCGAATAGGGTTGTCCTGAGTCAACATATAGATAAAGTAATTATTATTATAGTTTAAAGCTCGAGTTAGGAGTTGAGTCAGGAGTCAGGAAAATCAACTTGGGTTGGCTTATTATTTTTTTAAAAAAGGAATCAAAGCAACCTTGTTTTGATTATTTTTTTTTAATAAAAAGTCAATTGGATTTTTACCAAGTCGAGTCGGGTCAATTATTCCCCTATTTTTTCTTAAACTCGGATTAGTTTAGACTCTAAGTTAGCTAGGTTCCACACACGTCACCAAGCCGATCCAGGTTTAATAACTATGATTATAATAATATTATTAATTTTAGCACACAATATAAACTAACATAAAAAATAATATCTAATTATTTTTTAAAATATGTAAGTTTGATAATAATAAATAATAAGGTATAATAGACTTTTTTATATTTTATTATATCTTATTCACCATAGCTAAACATGATACAGAGACAATTACTTTGTTTTGTATATTATTATCAAACACAATTTTATTTTTATATTTTTTTTTTGTCCAGTCTTCTTTGTTTTCACTGACTTCATCTTATTTATCTCGGGATAATTTCCAAACGGTATCTTAGGAATCTAAACATGAAAAAATTAGGATTAGAATCAAAATATAAAATTAAAAAACTGCAGGGAATAAATAAAATAGTGGGCTATAAATTTATTTTTTTATCATAAATATAACACAACATATTTCTTTTTCTTAGAGTTAATAAATTAATTCAGAGTATCCAGTAAAAAATGTGGGGTCTCTTTTGCCTTATTTTCAAGAAAGTGGTTGTATGACTTTGGAAGAACATTCAACACAAACTTTTCTATGCACAATGTCAAGTCCCCTACGCGTAATAGACATATCCTGTTCTTCATGGAACCTTCAAGTAAAGCTTAGCCCAATGAAAAAAGAAAGAAAAAGAAACCCTGTTAATTGGAATCCAAACTTTTTATTTTTCTTAAACTAATTCTGCTTCAATGTCACTACTGAAGTTGCTTATGCATTTATCTCCTTTCTTGGTTGCTCAATATTTATTCGTATCAGGTATGGTACAGCAATCTATCACAATTTTTCTGTTCCCATCTCAAATTCTTGAACACAATTAATTAAGCTGTTATCTTATGCTTTAACAACTTTAAGAATAGTAAACAATTGTGACTACCTATATGGCCAGGAATAAACTCAACATATAAAAAAAAACTCCACTGCAGCAATGTATTTTTGCTTCTGTCTGTCTTAAATTATGGGTTTTAATGAGAAAGAAATATTGAACTCTATACCATGTTGGTCTAGCATCGACCTATCATTTAGCTGGTTTGTTTACAATGTCTTTCATGCTTGTTTAGCTTGCTTGGTTGTTATGTGTTTTCTTGGATTTTTGGAAGCTGGTTTAATTTGCTATCATTTGGATGCATGATTTTTTCTAATAGTTTTGGTTTTGGTTTGGGATATTTCATGGCAATTGCCTGCTGCATGTTGATTCTGAGCTGGATTTGTTGATTTCGTCAATTTTTTCTGCTGTTCTTGGATTTTTTCCATGTTCATGAAAGGACCACAATGCATGCATGGATTGTGCTTCAATCCTGTAGTTTCTGTCCCTATTCCTCCCCTGTTTTGATCAATTGGGCTATCAAACCCGAAAAAAACACAAAAAACATCATGATCAGCTCCTGCACCACGCTGACGAGCCATATTGTGATAGAAGTTTGACGAGAGGAAGGCAAAGACAATACTCAGTGTCATGCAACTGCTCTTAAAGGAAAAGGAAAAGTAATTGTCCTACGTTGCTCTCATACTATAAGTGGTGGAAAAATTAAAGGACAGTGATTGGCTAGGCATAACTTCAAGCTTAACTTGTTGGACTGGCATGGATGGAACTCTTTGAAAATGATTTTTATATTAATTCTTTCTCACAATCTCACCATTTTTATATTAAACCAATGCCTCAAAAACTTTATATCGATGAAGTATTAGAAAGATAATGAAATACAGGCAACAAAAAAAAGGCATGTCATGATCATCTATTTTCAAGAACAAAAGGTTGTGCTCCATAGGCTGTACGTAAAACCATATATGCCAAATAAATACATGTTTATGATTTAAATATTACTTAATTTTGTCCCTACAAAATTAATGTAACCCATAATTATGTAAAAAAACACCAACTCTATACTAAAATTGGTTGTGATTTTAGTTTTTTTATTGGTGGTCCCTCGGTCTTTGCAAAACAAATTTAGATTTTGAGTCCAAGTTTTTTATAATTGGCAAGGGTTGTCATGTGGGATTGCTATTTTTCATTTCAGTAACTACAATTGATCCCCACATTGTTTTCATTTGCCTCTGCAGTTTTGTTTTGTTTTGTTTTTTTTTTTTTTTTGCTTTGCCTGTCATCTTATCTGTGTCTTGGAATGGGTTCTGTGTTTTTTATTTTTAGGTTATTAGGTAAAAAATGACAAATTGGATATGAAGTAGTTAGATTCAGTTGTCTTTGGCTTTCGGTCCATTTATACACGTTGTTGCATGTTTGAGAACCTCTGTTTTGTATATCTGGAATGATTCACAAATATATATTTTAATTTTTTGCATTGCTCAAGGTTCCATTTTTGGAAGGTCATCATGGCCATTGTTATTCCTTTTACGCATGCCTCAATTCAGGTTATTTTATGCTTCCATTTTTGTGTTGTTTTTTTTGTGTAATTTTAACCCTCGCGATGTTTCCATATATAATGTTTTTAGTTTTATAAACGGAGTCATGGTTTAAAAAGTTAATAGGAATTGATTTTTTTGTCTTATTTTTTTTAGAATCATATTATTTATGTATTTATTTTCTATGTATTTATCCTATTCTCATTTAATTTTTACTTTGTTAACAAATAAAATTGTTTAGATGTTTTGAAAATATTGTAGAGATATATTTCTATAATATTAACAAGTGTTTATTTTTTGTATTGAATCGTTGTTTTTTTCGACTTTATTTGTTGTCGATATCTGATTTTTTAATGATATTATTAAATTAACAGAGTTTATTAAATTCATTCAAAATATTTATATTATTTGATATTTTTTATGCGGAAAAAAATTTAGATTGGTTAGCAGCGCTGGCTACCTAACTAATTGAAGTTTATATTACGTTGGTATCGTGTTAGTATACCTGACTTGACTAGATAAATGAAGGTCAACATGGATCAATATGTTGACCCAGCACCTCCTCCAGCATCTGTTATTTCCAATCCTAGATGATGTACTTTTCCATGCTATCCTAAGCTAACCACAGCTTTTTTAGCACTTGTCTAGCAAGGTATTGACAAGTCTCAAGTCGTTTGCCGGTGTACTGGAGTATAGTCTTCAGAATTTTCAACGTTTGATTATTCAAAGTCGTTGGCTCTTGCCTAGGCAACATGAGAGTTTTTCAGATGTGTGTGGATGGAATGTATCCTGTAGAAAATCTGAGATGGGTTTCACCTGCCTATCATTTTTTAGGAAAAATATGGGTTTTTTTTTAGACCGAACTCTACATAGAATTGAGTTTATAGAATTTTCTTACTAAATTTGAATGTAATTAAAAAATCAGATACAAAGTTATGAATTTTTCTTTTAGGCTATTTATTTGGCGTGAAACATGTCTTTCATTGGGCTTAGCTCCATCCCACTTCTACTAGAATTCTTGCATGATTCAATTATTACAGATCTATAACTGAATATTCAGAACTATCTCAGACTTACCTACAACAAATCTCCATCATTAACACCACAATCTCTCTCTGAAATGATTTTGTTAATCTTTAATGCAGAATTTTTTAGTTTTCATGATTTTTCTACCGAGATTGAAAAATTCAAGGTTTCTGTGTACTGTAATAGTTATGCATAGTTACTTATTCCTCCTCTAATTTTTTAACACAAAAAATGAAAAGAAACATTCGGTTAAAACTTATAGTCTGTAACGAATTAATATATCTTTGATATGGTTGTTTAAAAGCTTATAATTAAGAGGGTTAAAGTCAAGATAATAACCTAATGTATCTAGACTTGGCATGATGCTAATCCCAAATGACAATGACATGTGTCTGACTTACTTTTAAACCCAATATTTTTAAGTTCAGCTATGCACCGAGCCCAAGTACACGTGAGCCTAACGATGTACTATACTGAACTTCCTTGAGTTCAACTATGTGCTGAGCTCAAATACACGTGGTTCTGGCAAGATACGATATCCAATATTCTTGAGTTCAGCTATGTATTAAACTCAAGTATATGTAGGTCTGACCAAATACTAAATCCAACATTATTGGGTTCAGCTGTGTGCTAAGCTCAAAGTCATATGAGTTTGATAATGTGTTAAACCCAAACATCCTTGGGTTCAGCTAGGCACTGACCCTAGGCATATGGGTTCGACAATGTGACAGACTCAAACATCCTTGGGTTTAGCTACTACTAAGTTCAAATGTGTGAGTTTAACAAGATGTCAAGCTCAAACATTCTTCAGTTCAGCTACGAGCTGAATCCAAGTCTACATGAATCTAGCAAGGTGTCATATCCAACTATCTTGGGTTTAGCTATGCGGTGAACTCAAATACATGTAGGTCAGGCATGACGCCAGACCCAACTGTCTTGGGCTGAATTATGTGTTGAGCCCAAATGTACATGGGTCTCACAAGATGTCAGACCCAACTACCTTAGGTTCAGCTACGCGCTGAGCCTAAGTGCATATGAGTCTGAAAAGGTGCTAGACCCATCAGCCTTGGGTTTGGAATCATTTCAAACTCAATACATATTGAGTTGATAATCTTTTTAGACTTCATGTTGGGTCGTATGGATTTTTTTTGTTGATTCTCATGTCTTTTAATATAAAATATTAAAAGTCAAGAATGATCATCTCCCTACATCCCTAGGTACATAAAAGTCTCTATAGGGTCTACCATCTTTTCATCAACATTAATTTTGTGCAAGGAATATCTATCATTAATTAATGTTGTGTAAGAGATATTTATTTCCTCATTAATGATATAAGAAAAAAATAATGCTCCAACCCCTCTATTCAAGCAACATGACAAAGTTCATAGGCTATATATATCATCTGAACTACTTAGGTAAATAATTCACACATTTTCTATTCTCTATTCATACTCTTATTTTACAGAGTATTTATCATACATAACTAAAAACAAATACTATTATTCTTAAGAATGTAAAGTTCTAATACCTTATTAAAAATCACTTATTTTATCATTGGAGGATCCTTAAATCCCACAAAAAAAAATTGTTTTATAGGTGCTGAATCTTTTAATTATCACCAATCATTAACATCTTAAATTCTGAGGAAGGAAACACTAACATGAATGTTCGATCACTCTTTAAAAAAAAACAAATCTTGAAACGAAAATGATTGGGTTGACCAAGTTCAACCTAAGTTAATTCATCTAACTTGTAACCCAAGTCTTAGATTGAGTTATAAACCAGGTCATGAGCTGAGTTTAAATTTAATATTTTTATATCGGTATATTATGAATGTTTGTTGACGACTTGCTGGGTATGGGCAACATTGAGACTATCTTAGTTTTCAATTTAGTTTCTGTCATGATTTATTTAAGTCTCAATATTATCCATGCCTTGCATTTTCTATGTTATTAAGTGAAATCTGTATATTTGCTTGCTTGTTGCAGACATGTCCTTAAACTTGTTTAAATTATTTTTATTAACATCAATTTTTCTTTGAATTTGGTGTGAGTTTACCATTCATGGAGGTGGAGAATGGCACCGGGTGCCTTTTTTTTTCAAAAAAAATATTTGGATGCTTTGCCCACCATAGAGGTGGCTTGTTAATTTGGATTCAATTGTAATAAGTAGAAGTTTAGGGTGTGGTTTTGGTGCTTTGATAATCTTAGAGACTATTTTATATTCTTATGTAAAGTCTATCATGTGCAGGTTGGAAGGACCATTTTGCTATTTCTTAAGTTTA
>Ga0325405_1008362_pt1 | contig 10295 bp, 3 predicted proteins | sample PopdelMetagenome_21_FD_205663 | JGI IMG/M metagenome (GOLD analysis project Ga0325405, IMG submission 205663) | Populus deltoides microbial communities from Bellville, Georgia, United States - Xylem-Control-R2 | ecosystem: Host-associated > Plants > Phyllosphere > Stem > Wood/Secondary xylem...
TTTGGATTTGAAAACGCCAAACATCTGACGATAATAGATTCGAGTAATTTTTCTATGTATAACATATTAAAAATAAATAGAAACAGAGTTAAAAATAAATTTGAACATAACTTTATTTTTTATCTTTTGAGATTTTTTTTGAATTTTAACAAAATAACAAAAAAAAATTAAAAAAAATAACATAGTTCAAAAAATATTTTTAAAAACAACATAACTTGACAAATTAAAATTTTATTTGTTTAGAAAAATGCAAACTATACCTGCATATACCTCCATTGTTCCTGCCACTCGTGTCCTAAGATGTGTAACATTGTCTGGAAAAAGTTTTGCAAGCCCAAAACCCCCTATTTTAGGCTGCAAGTTTCCGTCAAGAACTACATTACTGGCCTTAATGTCCCTTTGGACGATATGTGGTTCAGCTTCCTCATGAAGAAATTAAGACTTTTTCTGACGTAGCTAACCAGACATGAATTAATTTGGATATTAATTAGCGGCCCGTAATTGACATATGCATGCGGCTGTCACTGAAAGGGTCCTTGTTTTGCAGCCATGCATAACGAATACATAATACAGCAGGATGCTACCAGGTATATGCAAGTAAATCAATATGCATACGTCTAAAAGGAGCTGCTAACCTTTTTCTTTAGTTTTATTTTCTTAGAAGGAACCTCAATTTGATTCATGATCTGCAGTCAATTTTAGCAGGCACATTCAAATTAACCATGTCGTCCACCCTCGACGTACAAAACTTGGGCTTGCACCTATTGGTTCGATCCTGGATGAATCGATGTTTGCAGGAAGATTATGATATTTGGCTTGGTCAATTAAGTACGATTCCAAGTTAATTTTTAACATAAAATTAAAAAGAATGAGTAGATAATGTGAACGTATTTTTTAACACCATGAAAATATTTTAATTGACAATTAAAAAGTTAAAGTATATATTTAATAAAATATTTAAGTGAAAATTATATAAACAAATAAATCTTAAAAAAATGTCAACGCTAACCAAAAATTAAAACGAGAAACTAAAAATAGATGTACATAAAAGTATTTAATCTCATAGTACGTGGTGTTTTTTGAAATCTTTATATGGTGCTCTTTAAAATTTTTATATTCAATTATACGGAAAAAAAGGATTTTCATCACAAATGTAATAATTTAAATTATGTAGAATAAATATAATTGTTAGTATACATTCTTCTTTTGTTATCAATACTTTTTTAATACAAAAAATATATCTTTCTTTAGCTATGTTGTTTATTACAGAGAAATTGTAAGCAATTAAAACCAATATCCAAAAAACTTACTATTTGAAATAAGTATAAAAAATATATCTCTTTAATTAAAACCTCTTTCTCTTATGTATTATTACATTTCTTCTTGTTTTTTTTTTACTTAGTTGTTTTTTTACCATAAGTTATGTTTTTTAAACATAAACTTAACACAATCTTAAAGGCAAGTTTTAATTAAAAAAATAAAAAAAAATGCAAATATGCATTTAGAAAAGTATGCATATCATGTTCATATATAATTATTTAAAAAGCAATTGATAATATTACCATAAAAAATGCAAATATTATTTGAAAAATAATGACATAATTAGATAATTATTAAACATCATTCAAATAAATTCATTTAAAAATAATCTATTACATAAACACCATTTAAATAAATATTAAAATAATCTACTTATAAAATATGAAAAGATATTTAAAAAAAATGAAAAGGCCAAGTACGCATGAGTTGGATCAATGCGCCTAGTCCACATGAAAACCTAAGCGTGTTTGAGCCTGGTTTTTGTTTTTTTACCTTAGAGGAAGGACGACGTGAGTTTACTCTAACTCTTTTTTTTTTTTATTAGGTGGACAAGGAGTCATCTCTCTACCATTTTTTATGCTAATTGAAGGTGGCTCTAGTGATCAAAACATTGAAGTCCAAGTTTTTAGACTCTAAAACCCAGATCCCAACACTTTTTTCATCTAAAAACATTAAAAAATCTCATAAACCTCTATAACTTCATTTCTTACAACAAAACACATTTTAATCATTTTAAAAACTCAAAATCAAATTAAAAAAACTTCATGAGCCTTAAATTACCTTTTCTAACATCACCTTCAATGAGTTATGGAGGATAAAAATCAGGTCACCCGAGAGCTTTCTCTCTGTTTAAGATTTTCTAACAACGTTTTCTCTTTTCTCTTAAGATCTAATGACTAGAACATAAAATAAAGAAAGTTTGAGACCTAAACAAAAAATCTAAAAATCAAAGGATCAAATGTAAAATAAATAAATAAAAGGATTAAAGTGTAGATTTAGGTGCCTTTTAAAATGAAAAAAAAGGTTGTTATTTTTTTAATATCAATTTTTTCCTCCATCTTGATTTTCTACAACCGCTATAAATTCTTAAATATAAAATTGACATTTCATTTAACCTTTGAAACAATTCATGACACCCCTACACATGATATCATACAACTCGAAGGGAATGGGAAAATATAGACCAAAAAATTATAAATTTGAGTATCAAATTAAAAAAAATAAAGATTAATGACCAAATCAAAGGAATGCAAAAACAACTATAAAAGAGCCATAATAAATACCAAATAGTAATAATAATGCTCGTTGAAAACAAAAGGAAGAGAAAATAAAGGAAATGGATAACAATAACAAAAGCAAGTTGTGATAGTAAACTTCTAGGCTAGAGACCTAAAGATAAAAGTCTAATAGTAAACACTAAGTGAAAATAGGAAAAAAAGTTAAGAAAAGAAGTAGCTAAAACTGGGAAGAGAATACTTGTAAGAAAATCTTTTAGGTGGCTGCACTTAGCTTGTCTTATAAATCTTGCAATACATGTCAATTACATTACATCTTTTTATAAATGGAACTAAAAATCTCTTTCGTTTAAATTTTAGTCAAGTCCCATCATAAACCATTAGCACATTTTAAATGATCCAAAAGCATCATGACAACATGCTAGATACAACCACTTATTTGTATGTAACTACTCAGAAAATCAGGTCGATAAAAATATCATACTCATTAACTCTTTTTACTACAACTATGAGAACATTTAACTATAAAATTTTAAGAACTTGAAACACTCATCCTATTTTTATATAATTTTTTGACAACTATTTATATTTCTTTTCCTCTAGAATCATACAAAAATATATTGACATCCTTGATGAAAGAAGAACATAATAAAGAGCACAATAAAAAAAAGATTAAAAAAATACATTCAAAGCAATAACGATAAATGTAGTTGTATACAAAAGGACGATAGAGAAACAAAATAGAAAGAAAACAAGAAAACATAAGCAACTACAATTAAATCCTAACATGAAGGCCCTAGAACAACAATTGTTAGTAATGACTGAGCAAAGAGCATTCTTAACATAAATTGGTAAAAATAAAAGAGCAAAAAATAGAAAAAGAATACATATGACAAGACAACTAATAAGATGGAAAAGTAAGTGAAAAAAACAGAGACCTAAAATTGATTAATCTAGCTTAATGGTTAAAGAGGCAGAAATCATGAAACAAAGAAAGTCAACACACTTTCCTAAAAACAATTGTAAGATGGAAAAATAAAAGTACAAAAAAGTTACAAATAGCCAATTCTTAAAGCATAAGAAATATGTAGTGATTGGAGAAGACATGCCAAAAATTGGCCACTCTTTAAATGAAAAAGTACAAAAAAAAAAAGAGCATGCTTCAATCATGAACAAATAACAAAGACATGGGAAGATAAGAAGAGATATTAGAAATAACATAGAAAGAAATCATCAAGTTTATACAATTAGTTTATAAATTGACAACAAAGAAAAAAAACTGATCAAACACTAAAAGCATGCAAAAAAAAAAAAAATAGTTAACTCCAAACCTAACCCTACATCAGCTTTATAGTAGAATACAACTTTAAAGTTTGTAAATACAATAGTTTAGAATTCATAGAAGAGAACAATTTAGTGTCTAAAAGGAATAAGTAGTTTGACAAATATTATTAGATTAAAAAACAACAATTTTAGGACATAAAATATTAAAGAGCAAATATTACAGTTGTGCGAACTAGACATGCTTGCACTGGAAAAAAAAAGATCCAATTCTTGGCAAGAAAAAAACATTAAACAAAATGAAAGCATGAAAAAACAAATTGCAAAACTAGAAAAAAAACGTTAATTAAAAGAAAGGGGAAGAGGAAAGGGATAATAAGGCTAAGAAAAATAAACATGTTAAAAGTGAAAAGATAAAAGAAGCTAAAAAAACAAAAAGTAAATAGGAGTAAACAAAAAAGTGTAGAGAAAAAGAAACAAATTATGTATAAAAAGTTGGTAGTTAAACTGGAAAAACTTGAAAGGGGGAAATCAACATGTTAGGTAATTAAAGGTAAATGACCTAAAAATAAAGTTATTTGGTTGGAAAGGGTAGGAGGAAGGGAGAAAGGGGTGGTGGGGTTTCTTGAAACCCTGCCACAATGTAAAGCGACAAGTTCCAAGAAAGTCAATACAATGCCACACTTTTATTGGTTGACGCAAACATTTTTATTACATTTTCTACTTTTATTGACTGATTTTCAATAGGATAATATGAATATAGATAATTTCTTGAGAGGGATAATGATAAGAGAGCTTTCGACGAATCCATTCTAGGCCTTTGTTTTCTTGGGAGTTTGTTCTGTTTTCAGTTTTGTTTGAAGGTAAGCCTTACCGAGACGCACAAAGGTAAACAAGTTTGTCAAAGTGAAAATAAAAAAAGAGCCTCACAATGGAAGGCAAGAAGCAAACATATTGAACAAACTACATTCCATAAAAATATACAAAACCAAAATGCAGGAAAATAGACTCGTTTTTCTACTTTTTACCAATATGTCTCTCAAGGAGCACCTATCTCTCTTGCCAATCACTCATGAGCGTTAATCTTTTTACCAATGATATAACAAGGCATAACAACCAACACACTAGCGAGGAAAAGAAATAATTCTTCATTATTAGACCACTCTCTCCAAGGTAAGCTGACATGTTTATAAACACTTGAGTCACCAAGTAAATGAAAAACATAACAAGTTCATTCAACAATATAGAAATCCATTATGAATAGCAGAGCATACCACACAAGGCCATAAAGCCACATTGTTTTCCCCTGCTTCTGCTTCCTTTTCAACATATTTTTCTCTTGCTCCACATAATATTCTCTTGTTCAACATACTTATTTCCTCATATATTTATTAACTTGAGCATCAAAGGGTCTTTTATTCCGATAAAGAACTTGTTTTTGTAAGAGGTCTCATGGAAGTCATCTTATCACTTCATCAACCAGTTTTTAAGCCCATTCACTCCATCAGCCTAAGGATCAACCATAGAAAACCCAATCCATTTTCACGACTTCATCACATACCAATATAGACTTGGCTCCATCTTCAATGTATTATCATATTTTATTTTAGAAACTGCTTATAACTATCTACTAGTATAAATTTAGTTGTTTATTTTGTTGCTTCACAATCTCTTGGATCAAAATCAACAATTGCATCATGCATATACACATTCACAAATCATGTTTTGGATATGTGCCTATACTTTCATTGCATTGAAAAATCATTTGCATCTGCAAAATATGAATAGAAAGACACATAGCAGTTAACCAAGGCATACTCTTTTTACTTTTATATTATATTACCATATAAAGTAATTAAATTTTTATTGCATTGCCATACAAAATTTTGGTCAATACAAATTAACTCGTTTAATTTATTTAATCAATGTTTATGAAAAAGATATATATGTAAAGTGTCTTTATAGAAAAAAAATTATGTGACCTAAATAAATAAATAAATGTATTTCAAAATCCATCAATGATTTAACCACAATATATACTTTACTATTAGATAGCAATAAGAGAGTACCTAAAATTATCCTTCTATTTATATAAAAATATCTATTTGTTTCTTTTGTTTTGGGAATAGGATTGTTAATCTTATGATCATCTATTAATTTCACCTATTTAGGTGGAGTTTTTGGAAGCTAAGTTTTACTCTTCCAACTCCAATATTATTTCTTTTCAATCTCCTACTTTTTTTTTTCAAGAAACACGTCAAATTATAACTTCTTATTTTTATCTCTGTAATTGACTAAAACTAATACTTTAATTAATTTCTTCTCTTTCCCATTAATTATTTACACTTTAATTTGTTAACATATAAAACATCCAAAACCTAACTTTGTAAACAATATGCAATCTCGATGTTAAATGACAATAATGACAGTTAATTAATAGCAGAAATGCCCAAGCAAGTTAAGTCACAAAGACATATACTTAACAAAAATATACACAACAAAAAGTGCAAATGTAGAAGAGAGGTATTGAAGAAGTTAAAGGGGTGAATGTAGTTTGTGATTGTCCATAAAAGTACAGTTATAGCTGCCATCCATTTGTTGCCCAGCTCTTCAATGAACGGATGTCGAGATGAAGATGAACTAAATATTCATTAAGTACAGTAATTTAAACAATCTAATGACAGTCTACCTATACTAATTAGCAAAACCCTAACTTTAATATAATTAGTCGATTTTCCTTCAATTTGGAGCTATAATATGAGAAATAAGACAAACCTTAAGTACTATGAACTTTCTAGGGATAAATAGTCTGAATATTATTAAGATTTTTCATATTTCATGGTAAAAACATTTAACGGTCTAGATAACCTATAAAATTCCAATCAAATAATGTTATATTTTACTGTGACATGTTCTTATTCAGTGTATTGAACCATTCCTATCAAAGGCAAACCCTTGCTACCAAAACAATTATAGGTTGATAGAATGCAAGGCTCGAAGGGAAAGAAAAAATAGATGCAGATAAGTACAACAAAGAGATAGCAGGGAAAATATAAGCAAGCAAGAAAGATAAGAATGGCAAAAATACTAATCAGAATAGTATGGACAAAAGGGTTATCAAAGAAGAAAAGTGCAATGCGAAGTATCAATTAGACGGGGAAAGATAACATCATTGAAGTGATCTGCTGATGAAAAAAAGGCACTGGAAAAAGAATCTAATGTTGCACAGTTGCAACTAAAGTGGAAGAGCTCATAGAAAAACTAAATAAAGAATAAGTTTAAACAAAAAAGCAAAAGCGTAAAAGGAAGGATCAGACCTGAAATTGCATCGACAGTTTAAGAGGTGATAGAGGAAGGCGACAAAAGCTAGGAAAGAAGAACAAACCTTGCAAACATGGAAAAAGGGTTAAAACTAGAAAAGCCAAGTAAGAATCAAAGGAAAAAACTTAAGCATCCATACAAGCCACCAAACGGGATTGAATCAAGAACTTCTCGATCAACGACAATTAATAAGGCTTATTTAAAAAGCCATAGGGGAAAAAAGAACAAAAGGTCTAAAGCACATGAACTCGTCAAGGACAATCTATTGAATAGGTTGAAACAGAGCAGAAAAAGAGAACAAACAATTGACCCCGTTTGTTTGCTGGAAAGTAGTTATCTTTTGGAAAGTGAATTCCGGAAAAGTAAATTATTTTCCGATGTTTGGTAGTTTAATGAAAAATAAGTTGGAAAACACTTTCCAGTGTTTTGTTATGTCATGGAAAATGAGCTGGAAAATAACTTATTAATATTTTATTTTTTTCAAGTTTATTAAACTAATAAGAAACAATCTTACAAATTAAAAAGTTGAATAAGAATGAAATTGAAAAAAAATATATAATTTCATAAATTATCTCAAATAAAATAAATAATAATCAAAATAATATAAATCAAATCTAAAAAATAAAAAAATTGAAAGATGAAGAAATTAAAATAATAATAATTAACATTTTATAAATTATTTCAAATAAAATAAGTAACAATCAAAAGAATGAGGATCAAATTTGATAGATAAAAAATTTCAATTAAAAAATGATAAGGGAAAAGCAAATAACAATTATAAAAATAAGGACAAAAATTAATATAAAAAATAAATTCTAAGGGATGAAATTGAAAAACAAATATTCAAAACAAAATATATATAGCAATCAAAAGTTTGAGAATTATATTTGATATAATGAGCAAATAATATGACATTTCTAAATTTTTCACAACTTCCGGAAAGTGTTTTCCGCCCAAAATAAAAAGAAAACATTTTCCTGAAAACCAAGCCAAATTTTTCTCTGACTGGAAAGTGTTTTTCGTTGACCGGAAAGTGTTTTCTGTTGATCAACTTTTTTAATGATAAACAAACACAGGAAGGTTTGGAAAATGGTTTTCCGAAAACTACTTTTCAGAAAACAAACGCAGCCTTAGATGATTCGTTGGCTTTGAAAAAAAAACAAACAACCAACCAGATTAGATTGGGAAAAAGAACAGAAATTGTAAGGATTGTGAAAAGTTGTGTTAAGAATTCATAACATACATACGAAGAACAATGGCGAGCCTAACGTAGTTTGAAGTTTTCATGATTTCATCAACTTATTTGTAGGAAAATCCCTTATTCTAACAGGGGACTCATTTTATAGGGAAAACCAATACTATAAATAAAGCCGGGAAAGACCAACCCAATTTGAAGATATATATATATATATATATATATATATATATATATATATATATAACATAGGAATTAACAAAACCATTGGCATAGTACCAGTTATCACACATCACACATGTCCAATCCCTTTCTACTCAGCTATTCTAAGACACTTGACATTAACTAAACAACTTTAAATGTTGTCCTTGTCAAGTGGACAATATACATAACCTTAACACCTAATTTCAATAGCTATCCACGGCTATTACCCCAATATCTAATAAAAAAGGGCAGGAAGATTGATATTTTACTTTTGTCAATGTGCAAATTGATAAGATTCATGAATAATATATATAGGCACCAACCTTAGGTAAACAATTCTAATCTTATTCATCTTCTTGTACCTTTTTTTTCTAATGCACTCTCCAACACAACACATAATTTTCTTTAAGCTTTTTTAATTTTTTTGACCATCATCCCCACACTAACTTAGCTATAGAGGATCCATGGGACTTACCTTGCAGGATCATCAGCATTCTAAGCTCAATTTGTACCAAATATCAATCCAAATAAGTTGTGAGAGGAAGCCTACATCCCTGCAGGGGTTATCTAGCCTCATCAGCTATAGGCTCTACTGAAAGGTTACTTGAGTGATGGATTAATTAAGATTTACTTTTGGTGCTTACCAATATGTTGCTTAATTCAATCCAATTTCAATCAATTCCTCGCAAATGGTTGGAATCATTAAATTTAATTAACCTATAGAAAAAATAATAGCATGCCATTAAAGAAAACTTGCAAGGAAGAAGATCAATACACAAATTAAACCATCAACATTACATCTGTCATGTTGATGGCTTCATTAGCGATACCTATAAACTATATCAGATCAAAAGTTGCAAGATGTTGCTTATTCAAATTTCCAACAACTTTTGGCTCTTTGTTGAGCATGATCAATACCAGCACCAGATTAAGGAGCAAAAGTTGATTTTGAATGTGATATGTACTCGGTTCTTGACGTGTCGATCCTGCAACTGGGATATGTTGGATACACTTGGGAGCTTAAAAGATCAGCATGCAATAGTTGACACGTAGATTGTTAATGTGTCATGCACTTGTGTGTTTGTCTGTGCAGAGAAAGGGGGAGAGAGATGATGTTTTAAGCAAGCCAACCTAAATGTGATAGTTGAGGTCGCTTTTCAAATGGCTATTGTTGTGAAAAAGATGCCCTCATGGATGACACTAATGCTTTTATTTCATGATTAAATTAGTTAAGAATTCAGCAGAGGGGAAAAAATAATTAAAAAGTTTGGAACATATAAAATCATTAAAGTTTGAACTTATTTTGTATTCGTAGATTATTAGAAATGAAATGTCATTCAAGTTTAGTGTAAGCGCACTAAAGTGTGATCTACATGCTTATTAATTTTGTTTTTCACTGGACCTAAAATTAGGTATCTTCCTATATCTCCTCCCTGTGTCTTCAAGTATATAATTGTGGGGTGTCACACTACGAATACTAGTCGATTTAGCTTCCAGCTTCTGTGATAGGTGGCCTCAAAACTTTCTAACAGAAAATAAATAAATAATGCCGGCCATAATTGCTATTTGCAAATTGCATAGATTGAATCCAGTTCAAAGGGAGTGTGTGTTTCTATATATATATATATATATATATATATATATATATATATATATATATATGTTGCAAAGCCAAACCAACTAATAATTTTACCTTTTTTTTTTGTTGGATAAAAAAATCTCAACTTCTTTTATTACAA
>Ga0325405_1008366_pt1 | contig 10293 bp, 5 predicted proteins | sample PopdelMetagenome_21_FD_205663 | JGI IMG/M metagenome (GOLD analysis project Ga0325405, IMG submission 205663) | Populus deltoides microbial communities from Bellville, Georgia, United States - Xylem-Control-R2 | ecosystem: Host-associated > Plants > Phyllosphere > Stem > Wood/Secondary xylem...
CGGGCCTCCCATTCCGCGTTTGCCGAAGCTGAGTGAAGAACCAGGCACACCGAGTCTGAACTCTGAGCGATAATTATGCAATAACAAGTAATAATATATTACTATTATTACTACAGTAAGTATAAAAACAAAGAAATTCAGATCTTCCACTTCCATTTCTTCTCACATCATTTTGACAGTTATCTTCATCATACTTAGATTTCCAGAATCCCGGATCTCCGCTTCCTAAACATGGCGCGTCCATCACTCTCCCTCCCTCTCATTCTCATTTTCCCTCTTCTTTTCCATCTTGCTGTTGCCAAAACCCTTAAACGCGACGGTATATCTTCAGATCTCTCTTTTAGATTCGATCTACAGACTAAATAACTCTTTGAATTGATGGTTTTTAGTGTATTTTTGCTTTTGTAGTGAAGGCATTGAATGAAATAAAGGCATCTCTAGGCTGGAGAGTGGTATACGCTTGGGTCGGCGACGATCCTTGTGGTGACGGTGACCATCCGCCGTGGTCTGGTGTCACATGCTCTACTGTAGGAGATTATAGAGTCGTCACCGAATTGTAATTTCTGATAGTTTTTTTTTTGGCATTTTGTTTTTTGCAAACATGTTAGTAGGGTTTTGAGAAAGATTGAAAATATGTCGTCTTTTATTGGTTGCAGGGAAGTATACGCGGTATCTATTGTGGGGCCATTTCCTACTGCTGTAACGAATTTGCTGGATCTTACTAGACTGTAAGATTTGGGTTTTAGTGTTTTTGAATTTTGTTGATTTATTGCTGCTGCTGTTTTAAATTTATGGACTAAAAGTAAAATTTTGCTATTTTAAATGAAGACAGGCGAGTTCTTGATTTGATAGAATTTATGTATTGGAATTTTTTTTTTTGATTTTTCTATATGGGGTATTTTTTATACATAACAGGGATCTTCACAATAACAAGCTCACAGGGCCCATTCCTCCACAAATTGGCCGATTGAAGCGTCTTAAGATACTGTAACAGCTCATTGCTTTTTCTTATTTTTAGTCTACTTTGTGCTGAATCCTTAAGCTTTGAAGTAATTTGGTTTAGTTGTTGCAAATTGTGATCCATTATGCTGGTGTTCTGTTGTTGCTGTGTCAGTAATTTGAGGTGGAATAAACTACAAGATGTTATTCCTCCCGAAATTGGTGAACTGAAGAGTTTAACTCATCTGTGAGTGATCTTATTTTCTACAATGTATAATTTGATGTTGTCAAGGATTCTTTTTTTTTTCTTCCTGGAATTCATTCCATTAATCTTTTTTACAGTTATCTGAGTTTCAATGCTTTCAAAGGAGAAATCCCCAAGGAGCTTGCAATTCTTCCTGAGCTTCGGTATCTTTATCTACATGAGAATCGCTTTTCTGGGCGAATTCCTGCAGAGCTGGGGACACTGAAAAATCTTCGGCACCTGTATGAGTCCATCCTCTTCTCAGCACGTCTTTGTCGTATTTTAACTGTTAGGACTATAGTTTCGGCAATCTAATTGTAATAATTCATGTTTAGTGATGTTGGCAACAATCATTTGGTGGGTACTATAAGGGAACTAATACGTCTTGATGGTTGCTTCCCTGCTCTTCGCAACCTGTAAGTTTATGTGATTCCGTAAATTCACACTTGTTCCACTGATATTTTACAGCGAAGCTTTTGTGAGTAATTCTATTTCTGACCTTGAAATGTAGTTATTTAAATGATAATTATCTTACTGGAGGAGTCCCTGCACAACTTTCAAACCTGACCAGCTTGGAGATCTTGTAAGTTCTCTTCATTTTTGTTCTTTCTTTCTTTAGGCAGCTAGATTCCATTGCTTTACCATGATTGTAATTGGCTGCTTTATTGGTTTCAGGCACCTATCACACAATAGAATGACTGGAATAATACCTGTTGGGCTTGCTCATATGCCTAGATTGACTTACTTGTAAGATTCTTCTTCAAAAATTTATGGCTGCTACATTTTTCCAGTGTTGATAATGCCTTTCATTGGGTCAAAGTTATAATCAGGCTCTTGTCAAAAGCAACGCACACCATGGTGGATTGAATTGCAAAAATATGTCAACTTAGACTAGCATTTTCATGATCCCTCATGCGATTTCTAGAAGCATTTTCATGAAGAAAAAAATGCCTAAGAATGCGCATTATCTGGATATAGGTTTCTCTTATATTTTATGTTGCCATAAATTATTCAATCATTCTCTTGCAAACAATTTAATATTGGCCACCTTTACACGAGTGTTTTGACACACTCACAGATGGTATTGAGGTTGAGATATCTTCGTCACACAGAACTTTTCCCAACTAAAATTTGAGAATTCCTGCCAATTTTCTTCATCTGAGGAGACTTTAAACATTTTGCCGCTCCCTTTTTGGCATGCATATGCGTTCTTTAGATGATTGTGTGGCCACAGAAGCTTATCTGCTCTCCAAGAATTTCTGTGCTGTTTCAACATCAATACACTGAATGCACTGCTCTGCTGGCATTTGGTGAAATGTTAACTCTTCCCGTTACCACTCCTATTCCCCTCCTCTACCCTTCCTCTTTCCTTTGAACTGGTGAAATTATGAGATACAATTGTTAGTGAATTATCTGTACACTGTCTTCATCATGGTCCAGGTACTTAGATCACAACAATTTTAATGGGAGAATTCCTGACGCCTTCTATAAGCATCCATATTTGAAAGAATTGTGAGTTCCTTTCTCCCCCTTGGGCTTGGGAATGTGATAATTCCTTATAGTGCATCTTGGTGATCTACAGCTAATTGAATGTTTTCTGCAGGTATATCGAAGGAAATGCATTTAAGCCAGGTGTAAATCCAATAGGTGTTCACAAAGTCCTTGAAGTGTCTGATACCGAGTTTGTAGTTTAGTGTAAGCATCAACCTTTCTTTATTTTCGAATACTATAATATTTTTGACTTCACAAGGCTTTATGAATGTTTCTGTAATGAAATGGGAAAATTTAGTTGCTCTCTAGTTCAAACTTTCCCATTAATGATCTGAGTGTTTATAAGGCATACAAGAAAAGTTAAAGTAGAGCCCAAAATGGGTCAAATCTCCCCATGTAACTAGTGTGGATTAAGAGAAGCTTGGTCTATCAGTATCTGGATGTGCCAAGAGATTCCGAGGAAATTAATGCTGTCATTTTTCTTGAACTATTATCATGTTCTCCGTTTTCTTTCGTGCTATATACCGAGCGTTGCCGTCACACCCTCGATCTGAATGCTGTCAAGACGCTGTTAAATCAACCAAACGACTGCATTTAAATACAAAATCCTAAGACGAGATCTCTATCTGGCATGCACGCATCAACCTTGAAATCAATGCCATCTAGATCGGGAAAAATATAATCTATATTGGGTTGTAAAGCTAGTGGCTCACTGAATGTAACATGATGAGTTTCACAATGATCTTGCAAGTCAGTTTTGTGAAATGCTTGACCGGTATGAACCTCGAGGCCCTTGAACACATCTGACTGGTTTACGATAGTATCAGTGCAATCAAGAGCTTAGCAGCCTTAAAGAAGATGATGCCACTATCGCTAAAATAGGCTAGCACTTGACACTTAGGGCTGAAAGATACGCCTCGTCAACTAAAAACAATCAACGTCGCATCCCAAATAATTTAACATCCTGTTAATCTTCTCCAAAGCCGATCCAACTTCTTCCATGTATTCGCGTGGCTCTCTCGTCATGCAATGTACTCATGAACCATGCCATAAATCTTGATTGAACTGCAACCAGGCACCTTGTTTCCCGGATGCCGCGTACAAGTGTGAGGATTGAAAGAATAGAAGTTAACCACCCTGCGAAGTTCTAACTGCACCAGTAGTCTCTCAGCGGCAGCATCAGCCTTTGGACCTTGACTCGGGCAAGCGCCTAGTAAATGCTCTCTACGGCTTCTTCAGAACAACTGTTTGGACTAGGCATTCTCTGATTATGTTCTTCGCCCCTGCAAGGAGACTGCCCTGCTAAGGAGATCAACCATGAAATCGTAGTGGTCACTGGACATTCTTCTGCTCCATATTGTATGCACACGCAATCTGTCTATACGGGCCTCAAACCTTCAGATGCTATGCCTGAATTGTTAACTACAAGCAGATAGAATATTAGTCGTTGGACCCAAACCCAGCCTCCTCCATCTCCAAAGGGAGCGATTCTTGGATTGGGCCTCTCTCGCTCGGTAACCTAAATTAAAAAATGCATTCCTTGGATTATTATTTTTTTAACTGATTTAAGGGTGTTTTAAGGTGAGAAATGAGTTGTTAACATATCCAAATTGTTGTGTTTTTTTTTTAAGTATGTTTAGATAAAAAATAGTTAAACTTTTCAAGGTTTCAAAACTCGAACTCTAACTTTCCAATTACCCTGGATGTCTGGAATCTTTACTAATAGATGACATGTCTTCTATAGTAAATTATTAGTTGTTTGTTTATTTTTTACGTGTTTATTTTTAAAAAATAGAATGAACAATAGATTATCCATCCTATTAAACAAAAAACAGAATAGGAAACTCATGCTCACATGCTCGAGCTTTATTGTATTGGGCTAAACTTGGAAACCTAATCTTTCAAGTCTTCACACCTGACCTCTCTTTATATAGGTCTTTAATTTTGTTTAAAGAAAATATTCAATTTTAATTAAAATTTATTAGAAGTAAAATAATTATAATTATATTTAAACTATTATTCCATTCAATATCATTCAATCTTGTCTTTGTTTTTTAAATAAGATTATAATATTTTTTTTATAATTTAACAATCATTTAGTTAATTATTATATATGAACCTAATATGCTATTTTTTAAAAGATTTGTGAGCATAAATTTTCAATAAAATTAATTTTTTTTTATTATAATCGTTTTCCAAAATTTTCTTACATTAACTTTTATTTTCCCCTTTTAATTGCGTACAAAATATCTAGTTATTAATTTTTTCCCATTTATTATAAATTATTGAGATTCTTACAAAAAAAAAATATTTTTACTGCCTTCACTTTTAGTTTAAAAAACATGCTACCAATAAGAAAATATTTTGAAAACAAAAGGCACGAATAAGAAGAAAAAAAAATCGTTCAATAAAAAAAATATAATTAAACCACAGGCGTTCGTGAAAATCTTTATTTTAATTATAAAAGAACCAAATAAAAACAGATTTTAAAAGCTACCCACCCATCGCGTGAATAAATTGGTTTGCTCTGGAATTATGAATTGAATGGGAATAGAATTTTGATTATATAACAATGAGAATCTTCCATACTTGTAAAATGAAATACAAGAAAATTATGCAAACAAGAGATTATCCTCTCTCTTATCTTTCTTTTTTCGCATGCTATAAAGTAGGAACCTTTTTTTTTATAAATGGAAAATATGTTTTTTTTGGGGTGGGGGCTCCAGCTGAGGCTAGATCAGTTGAGATAAGTCAGTAGATAACAGAGTTATGGTGAATCAAGAAATCGAGGACAATTATAACAGCACAGATTTGTTATTATCAACATCCTAACAGAATTCAATCTGTCACAAAATCAATTACTATATCTATCTATAAAGATGTCTCCTCTATCATTGTTATCTCGAATCAAAGCTCTACCAGAATGGCCGGCCTAAGACTTGCTGTGTCTTGCTTTCTTGCATCGCTGTGCTTCTCTTCCTTATGTGCAGCAGATGATGTGAGGGTTTTTGTTCAAGGGGTAACTTCCATAGCGAAAACCGATGATAATTTTATATGTGCAACTTTAGATTGGTGGCCTAGTGAAAAGTGCGATTACAACCAGTGCCCATGGGGGAAGGCTGGCCTCCTCAATCTGGTTTGTCTTTTTTTGTAAATTTCTTTGCCACCGAATACTCTTATTGATCGGGATGCTGAGACTTTAGGGGCTTTGCCATATTTGCAGGATTTGAACAACAAGATTCTGGCTAATGCTATCAAGGGTAAGTTTTGATTGGACAAAACTATTGAAGTATTCTCGTGTATATGTTTAACGCTTTTCGGTGTGGATGATTTATTTCCAAGACAAAACTGTTACTCTTGCTGTCATATTTACAATAGCATTGAATAATTTTTTTTTAAAAAAAAGAAATGTTGAAGTGGATTGCTGATATTTATTTCCAGATGTTGGTAGACATTTTTATATTTTTTGCATGGCACTCAATAAAACGAAGCCAAATTAAACTCTGGATGATTTGGTAATTACAAATTCGTTTTTCTTTTAACTTCTATCACGTTTAAAATGATTCGTGATTATAGATGTATAATTGCTGTTTGGAAATCATGTTTGGAGTTATCAGGTCTCAATGCTGGGTTTGCAGAATATATTGATATATATATATATATCCTGCTTCTACATGTCTTTCGGAATTGCAATGTTCAAATGTTGTCTTTGGCCTTTAATCCACATGTTTTCTTTAATATTTCAAGTGTCAGAGGTCCTGATTGGCCACATTAAGAGGAATGCTTCTGCATAATGTACTAATCCATGTCAGCGTTTTGCCTTTTCAAGATGATCTGGTGACCACTTCTGTTTAGCTTTAAAACATTATGTGATCCTTCTCCTGCAAGAATTTAGAAATTGCAGATTAGAAATCATGGTTGTAATCATTGGCTTATTATCCTACATCCTAAATATATATATATATATATATATATATATATATATATATATATATATCCGCTCCTACAAGCATCTAGATTGCAGAAATCCTGTTCTTGGTGTCTTCGCCCTTCTACTCCTTTGCATTGACCAACTCTCTTAGCTTCAAAGGTCCTGATTGTTCATTACGATTTCAGCATTTGATCCTCTGAGAATCAGACTTGGAGGCTCATTGCAAGATCAGTTGGTTTATCAAGTCAGTGACTCCATTAAAAAATTCCCTCATTTCAAGAAACAAGATGATGGTTTATTTGGATTCAGCAAAGGTTCTCTGCCCATGGATAGATGGGATCAGCTCAATGACTTGTTTAAGCAAACAAAGTACGTGTACCGCATGCATTTCACACCAAGTTACTCTCCCCGAAATATGATTTAATAAATTTCCGCAGCTAAAACTCACACGATTTTTGTGTTTTCTGGCAGTGCAAAAATCACATTTGGCTTAAATGCCCTTATTGGGAAGAGGAAATCTGACAATTCTACACTTTGGGTTGGTGAATGGAACTCAAAAAATGCCCGAGATTTCATGAAATATACTGCATCAAAGGGATACAAGATTGATTCCTATGAATTAGGTAATTAAGACCATGCTTTGCTTGAATGCAGTAGCATAACTTGTGTTTTCTACCGTGTCTTATTACGCAACTAATTCCTTGTCCTGATTATCTGTCAGGAAATGAGTTGTGTGCATCTGGGGTATCTGCAAGACTGGAGGCTGACCAGTATGCTAAAGATATTATTCAACTTAAAGAAATAGTGAAGGAGCTGTACCCAGATCGCCAGGCACAGCCTAGGGTGTTGGGCCCTGCTGGTTTTTACGACACTGAATGGTTTAAAACCTTCCTTGAGGTCTCAGGACCACATGCTGTCGATGGAGTAACCCACCATATATACAATCTTGGTGCAGGCATGTATTATTAGTTCACTCTCTTTCTCCTTCCTCCCCCATTCCTTTTTTTTTATTTTTTATTTTTTATCTTTATATATTAACAAAACCGAGTTAATGCGTCTAGTACCGATATGGTTAACTAAAAACCAAGTACGCAGGTGTTGATAAAACCCTGATCAACAAGATTCAGGATCCATATTTCCTGGATGAAATAGCAGAAACATTCAAAGACCTTGAAAATGTTGTCAAGGAATTTGGTCCGTGGGCAGGACCATGGGTTGGGGAATCTGGTGGTGCTTATAACAGTGGGGGCAAGGATGTCTCGCATACTTTTGTTAATGGATTTTGGTAAGGAGACTCCACTTATTTTTATCTTACCTCCTGAGAATTGCATGGATTTTACTCGTAATTGACGTGATTGTTATGGAACAGGTACCTGGATCAACTAGGCATGACAGCAACCTTCAATCATAAGGTCTACTGCAGACAGACCCTCATTGGAGGAAACTATGGTCTGCTTAACACTACATCTTTCATCCCAAATCCAGACTATTATGGGTGCGTGTTACTCTCTTCTTGACAAGAATAGTCTTCATTCTGTAAGAATTCCTTCTTATTTTATTTACTTAATTACTGGTGTATTTATTTTATTACCTTGTATTAGTGCACTTCTGTGGCATCGCCTAATGGGAAAGACTGTGCTCGCTACCAATCATTTTGGCTCCCCATATTTGAGAACGTACACTCATTGTTCAAAGCAGAAGGTAAATGTAAAGCTACAAAATCTCTGTCATTGCAATTCTCCTTTGCACCATGAGGCATTAATTATAGTTCTACTAATTTGCAGCCTGGCATCACAATGCTTATCATTAACATGTCAAACTCCACTTCCATTGATGTTTCTGTCACCAATGACGAAAACAAGTACCCACATAATTACAGAATGACTGTTAATGGTTCAAATCAAAGAGAAGAGTATCATTTGACCCCAAAAGATGGCAACATCCAGAGTGATGTGGTACTGCTGAATGGAACTCCTTTGCAGCTTACAAGTTCTCAAGACATTCCTTCACTGAGTCCAATGATTGTTGATTCTTCTTCCCCGATCAGAGTCGCCCCTGATTCAATAGTTTATGTTACTATTAGAGACTTCAAAGCTCCTGCATGTGCTTAGAAGTATACTTTTCTCGTGTTTTTTCTCTTCAGTTTAGATGATTTCAATAGTTTATGTTTTCCTTTTCTTTTCATACCAATTTGTTAGAACTTGCAAGTTTATTAGAAATAAAAAAAACAGATTTCGAAAGGAAAGTTTTGCCTGAATTTGATATCAACCTTCGCTTCCGCATTTGAGCCCTGGCTGGCTGACCGCCAAGGAAGAAATTGATGCTTACTGTAATTTCAGTTATAGCGTTGTTAAATCCCAAAATCTCCTAAATTTCCTTGCAAGTCTAACTGAGTCACCATTGCGAGCTGCTATCTTTTTTTGAAATCGTTATAGCATTCTCAAATCCACAAAAGTTAAAGATTATCTAATTAGTATGTGCCCCTAGAGATGGCAAATAGGTGGGTTAGGTTGCATCTAAATTGGTTGGGTAACGTTGTACTCATTATTTATTTCTTGTTTATAATCCGTTTTTTTTTTTAAAAAATAAATAGTTACGTGTACCCACTTAACTTCCACCCTACATTTCAAATCATTTAATTTATGTTTGATATGGCTTTTACGAGTTGATTTAAATTATTTTTTGACTCAAAGAAAAATTATTAATATTTTTAGTTAAAAATAATTTTTTTCATTTAAATTTAAGTCAAAAGATTGTTATTAAATTGAGTTAAAATATTAATTTAGTTAAAAATTAAAATTTTTTAATTTTTAACTTGTGGATTCTCACTAACATTGTATATTTTTTAAAAGTAATTCTGAGTAATTTTTACTAGTATATTTTTAACTTCAAGTCATTTTAACTTATTTTTATCGTAAATAATTTACAAGGAATTTTTAAATTATAACTCAAAATTAAAAATCATAATTCAAAAGTCATGCTAATTAACCAAGCTTAACTAAGTTTATCTAATTCTATAACAAAAAATAAGTAAAAAAAATTTTAGGTCAAACTACCAAACCCAAGGTTTAGGTTATGAGATCGGGTGATCTCATAGAAAATAAATAAATAAAAAATTACGAGTCTGATTTTTAACCAACTTAGTATTGAAGAATGAAATAAAAAAAGAAGATCAATTAGAAAAGACGGTTCAAAAAATTAACCTTAGTTAATCCAAGTTAATTTGTTAAACTCTCGGCTTGGATCATAAAATTGAGGTAGATTTATAAAAAACAAGTTGAAAAAAGTATGAAGCTCATATTTTTAATAGATCTAATGTTGTGGGTTGAAATTAAAAAAAATAACTAAATCCATAAGACTAACCCAACAAGAAAAAAAATGAAAAAAATTACATAGCATAATTTTTAAAACAATCTAATATTAAAAAATAAAATTAAAAAAAAACTAAATAGAAATAAAAAGATTGAATTATCAAGAGTTAAATTGAAAGAAAAAAAAAATGTTTGATGGGTGTAAAATTAGTGGCATCTTTAGTGTTTTGTTAATTATGCACTGCCTCAAGGGGTAAGATGATTGTGAAAGCCGAACCCAAGTTGTACAGGCTACGTCTCAAGGTGCTGCACCTTTTAGGTGAAGGAAGACTTGATTCTGTTCAGAGAACTCAAAGTTCACAATTTAACTTTGTAAT
>Ga0325405_1008371_pt1 | contig 10289 bp, 5 predicted proteins | sample PopdelMetagenome_21_FD_205663 | JGI IMG/M metagenome (GOLD analysis project Ga0325405, IMG submission 205663) | Populus deltoides microbial communities from Bellville, Georgia, United States - Xylem-Control-R2 | ecosystem: Host-associated > Plants > Phyllosphere > Stem > Wood/Secondary xylem...
TTTTGATGTATTAATATAAAAAATCATGAAAAAAATATAATTTTGATACAATTTCAATCGATATATATTATATTACCAAATATATTTTTTTAAAAAATTATATCACAAATTTTACATGGTAATCATAATTAATTTAAGTTGATGTAATATATTATAGTTTTAATAGATTTTTTTAAAAAACTATATCATCAAAATATGTCCCTATGTGAGTACTTTAAAAGAATTTTAGTCAGTACGTATTAAAGTTTTGATTTTCTAAAATAATTATATTTTTTAAGATTAAAAAAATTGATTCAATCCATTTTAAAATATTAATTATCAAATGGTTTATAGTTGGCAACATCTCCACGTCTTAAGTTGATTACGAGAGTATTTGATAATATAATAACAGTTAATTTTAAAAATATTTTTTATTTGAAATTATATAAAAATATATATATTTTAAAAAATTATTTTTAATATTATCTTGTTAAAACTATTTAAAAATATATAAAAATAAAATTTAATTTTTTTCTTCTTCAAATTTGAACCTCGTTTCCAAATTCAGTAGACGGGGAATCTTAAGTGACGCTGCTGGAAAAAAAAACTCTGGCTAGGTAATTGTCCTCTAGCTCCGGGTAAGCGACAGAGACCCAGTTAGGTCCTAGCCGACAGGAATCTCGTCACATATAAAGAAAGATTTACATGAATTAAATATATGCACGTCTCTGAAGCATGTGGCATTCATGGAATGAAGTTAATATTTGATTTTTAGCTGTTTAGAAATCTTGACATGATTATTTTTTATTTAAAAATATATTAAAATAATATTTTTTTATTTTTTAAAAAATATTTTTAACATAAATATATAAAAATATTAAAAAATATTAATATGAAGCAAAGTAAAAAATAAAATAAATTTAATTTTTTAAAAAATATTTTTGAAATACAAAAAAGTAAAAAATCTTATTACCCCATTCTTTAGTCTCAACAGTGATCCACCAATCTCAATGGTATTTCAAATGATGATTTCTAATTGTAGAGAGCAAGGAGATGGAACATTTTACCGACGCTTCAGACAAGCTGGTAAGGTTCATGGCCCTTTATACATCCATGAAGACATGAACCCTAGATAAAGGATTTCAATACATACTTATTAAGCCCGGTCCGGGTTTGACCTGGCTAAAAGGTCAAGTTCCGGGTTTCATAAGTCGATTCGGGTCAACTCTGGTAAATCCGTATCAACCTGAAAAAATTAAAAAAAAATTAAAATTTTAATATTTTATATAAAAAAATTAAGAAAAAATCCATATAAATATAGGCTATACATGTTGTAAACAATAAAGTTTAAAAGAATATTTTAAAAAATTTTTTATCCGACATTTGAAAAGATATTATGTTAAGTTTTTAAATTAAAATATTTAAACCAAAAAAGTTTCTTATCTCACATTGAAAAAAAGCATAATTTTTTTTTCTTATGAACATAAAGTATATATACTAATGAGTTTCAAATTCCAGATTGAAAAAAGATAATTTTTTTCTTGAGAACATATAATATATATACTAATGAGTTTCAAATATCACATTGAAAAAACATAGTTTTTTTCTTATGAGTATTAAGTATATATACTAATGGATTTCAAATTTTACATTTGAACAAAAAAAAAGAGGGTCTTGGCCGATTCTCACCCGGGTTTGATCGGGTCATTGCATTGACCGGTATTTTGACAAACCCGGACTGGTCTAACCCTCGGGTCAACCGAGTCCCGGATCAACCCGCCGGTCCGGTCCGAATTTAATAACACTGTTTGAATATACTTCATCTTATCAACCTTTTCTTCCTCTTTTTCTACACACACTTTGCAACACGTTATACAACCTTTTCAGACTTGCTCATTATCATTTTTGTCACCAACTTAATTATCGAAGAAGAATCGTAACTTTTAAACTGGACTTGCCTTGCAGGATCATCAGCATTTGAAGCTCCATTTCTAGTAAAGATCAATCCAAATAAGCTGTGAGGGGAAGCCTACATGTCTGCAGGGGTCAGTCCATGTAAATCCCAACACACGCCATTTGAATGGAGGCAGCACAGTCCCACATGAACTAGAAGGCGATTAATTTCTGTTTTTTACGAATTAAATACACATGAAGCGTTTTGCAGTTTCCGCTACCCATGCTTTTTCTAAGTACATACTAAAAATTGTGTGAATTACATTTTTACATCTCTACACACATCATACTCCTTTTTTCTTCAATCTACCACATCTCTGCTTGAATTTTGAGTTTCCTTTCCATTTCAGCAGTATCTACGCTGGTTATGCTTTAATGATAACACTCCAGATGCCAAGTGCAAGACGTGTGGTTTGGTCACGCGTATTATGATGGCACGAGGAATTTTGTATAGCAACATCACAAGGAGTAGGAGCATATGTTAGCCATCTACGTTTGCCGACTGTTCTTCCTGCTCATTGCCGCCGCCGAATTCCTGAATTTCCAATATTTCAACTCTACGGTTCATCTTTTTCCTTAGCTTTATGGCCACATCAGATGGTCGAAATATTCCACACACACTAATCCTGCATTGCTGCTTCTCGATCATGTGTGTCTCTACCTCTTCAATATGTATACAGGAAAAGGAAAAGGAAAAGAACAGGTTAATTTGTTATTAAATGAATACTAAAATAAATAACTGTTTTACCTTTCATGTTGAGAATGATCCTCCTAGCTTTTTTGCAACAAGCATTACAATCAAGGTTGATTCTTAGCACCATGCAGCAAGTCTACAATCATACGTCAAAAGAAGAGGCCTATTTAATTTTCAATCAGTTTGAAAAGGAAAAGAAAACACAAACACGAATCCTTTTGAAGACGCTGTTTGCAATTTACCTTTGCAGGTATGTAGTTGCTAAAAGACATGGTACGAAATCAATGATGGGTAGATCTGATGGCGCGGAACATCCAGAGAAAACAAGGAATGTTTGCTTTTGAGAATTTGAAGAATAATAGACCAATTGTTGTTTCGGCTTTTGGATTGTCTGCTGGGAATTATTTGCGTTCATTTTGGAATCTGATTCTACTTGAGCTGAGGAAGGGGGTTTTGTTTGGCACGCCTGGCTTGTTATCCCTAACTTCACTTTTGTGCTTTGTTTATCTACCTCACAAGTACAAGAGGAATCGTATCTTTCCCTCTTCGTTTTACTCCACGAAACAATATACGAAGCATCGCTTTCTTGTTTGCAAAGGTTTATGTTACGCAAAATTTAAGCCACCTTCACGTTAGCCTGCCCTGACTTCACTTCCCTGAAGATAGAGAAGGTGACAATAGAAGATTATACATTCACGTTAACTAATTGTTTAACTCCCTCCTAGGAAGGTACTCTTTTCCTTCAAATTGGGAATCAAGCTCTGCACATATCTAACAAAAACTCAGAATTTTGATGTTCTTCAAAATGATCTGCCTTTCTTATCTGTTTCCCTTACAAATTCAAGCATACTCGTAAGAAGTATCTGATATTCTATTTCAGCTTCTCAACGCAATATTGCAATTATATACATGGCTAATTCACGCGGTCACGATCTTTTGATGACAGAATTGTGTGCTTCGTCGAAACATTTACATGTCATCAACGGGAGTAAGAACGAAAAATTCGCTTGATCGTTGCCATTTTGCCTAGAGGATTTCTGTACACAGCGGCGACTTGTCCTGTGGTTACTTTCATACCAGGATACCTACAAGTGAGAGTTACCTTCTTTTCCAATACATTGATCAATACAGATTCTATCTCTGCATAAAAAAATAAAGAGTGAAGTAAAGATGCCTGTATGCTTATAGAGAATAAGAAGACATTGTCATTGTATTCCAACGGGCAAATGGCTAACTCCAACGGGCAAATGACCCAGTAAAATGGAGCACAAATGGATAGGGACCCATCATTGCAGAAGGAGACAAAAATACGCAGGGAAGATACCCTAGTTGAATATTACAACAATCACAGTCATCAAAAACCTAAAATTAAATGTGGTAACAAGATAAATGGAAGTGTATATTTCAATTGATAATTTGACCATTGCTGTATCAAAATTATGAACAGAGTTTGAAGTTCCACCCCACAAAGCAACAGATGCTGGATTAGCAAGAAAGATATTTATTTCTTAACAGTGGCAGGAAAAACTTTTTGTGCCCTTTCAAAAGATGATGTTTCATGTTTTAATTCCTCGACATTTTTGTACCAGCTTTTATGAACATTTCAAGTCACTGAACATTGGATGAAACTCATGCATCGCAGCTAGAGAGGCCCAATTATCTATCTGATTACAATATATTCGGAAGCAACTTTTACAAAGCAATATCAATGTCCGAACATTAGTTCAGCCATCGCTGTAACTCCAAGAAAATTCCTTGAAAGCGCTCCGAAAGAAGCAAGAACATCCAAAGCAATTATTTAGAAGTCAGGAAGATCCCTAAGAATTTGTTACATTTTTTTGAGTGCTCAACATCTCAATGGCCAAGTTTCAAGAAATCTTACTTACCGTTCGTTCTTGACATGATGTCAGCTAGTCTCCTTTGACATTCTGCACATCGAATATCTGCTGAAAGAACAATTTCCTGAACCTTCAATAACCACCCACCACAAATCATAAGAACTTGCATAAGTGTTTGATTGTAAATGGAATAGTAAAAAATGTAAGATCAGCATATCAAAGTGGAGAGAGAGAGAGAGAGAGAGAGAGAGAGAGAGAGAGAGAGACTACAAACAAGAGGCAAGGTTAAGGATTCAACAGAGGCAAGGCCAGTTCCAGAATATAGCATGTTATTTGACTTCTTGACTCCAATTCCGGGCATCTCCTTCTGAGGCCGTGCAGCAAAGATACTCATATAGGAAAGTAAGGTAACAAGTTCAATCCCATCTTGCACTGAGAAAGAAAGAAAGATGGAGAAAGAAAATGATCTGAAAAAGATCTAGTAACAGCTTCTGCCGTACTGATAGAGCGAGCCCGACTTGTAAGATGCTTCAATTGTCGGAGAACAAGGAATGAAGAGAGAACAAGGAATGAAGATGGACCAGGTTGCAAAGCCTAGTGAAGTGAAAGGGGGCCTTGAGGGCTTAGTTGACAAAGATGTTTCATTCACTGTGGCAGGCCCACACAAAACACTGTTTCTAAACTTTCTCCTCTTGAATTATTCTTTGTAGCTTGCTTATGAGACCGAACACCTGCATTAGTACTATAATCTTTTATTAAGCTCAATTAAAGAGTCGTGTCAATGAAGAACTTGGCAAGCTGCAGCGAGCCATTAGAAGCTGAGTTTTTAGACAGAGTGAGACCTAATATAAGGTTCGATGGGTCTCCTGCTCGAGCTTGTCACTGCTCCGCTAGTAAAGCCAGTAAAGTTTATGTTCTTTACCAAAACAGTCAAACATTTAACGGCTAAACATATGAAAGTTTTTACCGACTTGATTTGATTGTTCGGCAACTTTGATGCTACACAACTGGATTGGCCAAATCAAGCAAGTGGCCTGTGGTTTTCCATAGATCTACCGAGCAAATATATTCCAATTGCCCAGAATTTACCGCCTCTGGGCTCAACAGCTTGCAGCCTTTAAACAGATGTTGTTACCCCATCCAAAGTATTGATGATGAAATTAACAGAGAGATCAAACCTAATACGGAGGATATTAATAAAAACAGATTGTCTATGATCACACGAAAGGGAACGGATGCTTTTCCAAATTCTAAAGAGGCGGCACAAGCAATCCATTCAACTTGAACCACGCATAAAAATGGAAATTGATCAAAGTCTAAAAAACTTTAGCATGAAGAAAGGGTGAAATGGGATAATTTTATTACCAGAGATAATAGATTACAGATCAAAAGCAGAAATCATCCTGCAAGTCTTTGAAAGGTACAAGTGCATGCAGGGGTTAAAACTCTATAAGGCCATCCAATGTTGCCGCCTGATATTCACGGTCCCCAGCGGATACTGTTAGATACAAATACATAGCTCCGGTGAAGAAGAGCTTGGATGCCATCTCTTCTCAAGAACAGGAAGCACCATGGAAATATGTTCCACTTCGAGAGATGGATGTCAACTCTTCCACATCCCAACAATACGAAGCCTATCCTATAGATTTATAACCAGTATTGTTTAGAGGCTCTTAATAGAGAATAACCCCAGATGAATAGCAGCTCTCTTAATCCACTTTCGAGGTCATCAACATTAGAAATCTATCATAGGCATTGAACCCTATTATCTAGACATATACCTCTGCAAAAGACTGAAACGTAACATCTGCTTGAGATGTCCTAATAACAAAGAATCGATCATCTAGACATAACCAAGTCTGTTAGAGGCTGCACAACAGCACAAGTAAACAGAGAATCCCCCATGTACTTGCAGATCTCGTGATCAACTTTCAAGGAAGTTGGAATCAGAAATCTTTCACCTGCATTGGATCCAACAACTGCTGATAACCTTAGACCACCATTATTGTTGTGATGCATCTTATGGCCAGAACTCCCACTACCACCTCTTCTCTTCTTTATTGAGCTCCACCTCAATTGGGCAAGCAAATTATCCTTCGAAAGATCTGGAAGCGCCTTCAACTCTTTTCTCATATCAAGTCTACTTTCCAAAGGATAATCGCCACATTCAGGGTTGGCCTTTCCTGACTGCCTGGAACCAGGAATGGCAACTTCGGCCAATTTGCTCTCATCAGATATGAAAGTTACTTGCTTTCTTTCCAAGCAGGATGATAAATGTGACAGAATATCTGGCCTTTCCTTGATATGTTTCCACGCATTTCCCAACCATTCCAGGGAAAGTCTCAGGTCAGAACAGCAAAAAACTGATTCCTTCTTTACTCCTGAAAAATAAAAATAGCATTGAAGTTGAAAAGTTAAAGTTTACAACAAAATATTGCTGCGACACAGGACTTAACACAGTTTTACAATCTAATTTCAAGGAAGGAATTTTCAAACCTGGGAAAAAAACATGAATTCTATCTTCAGTTTCCTTGTGGACAACAATGCCTTCCCACCAAGCATCGTTCCACCAAGCATCTACAGCAGTCCCAACATCAGCAACTGATGCCATTTGGCCTTTATTGAACTGGGGCGTGGGCCGGACAACAGTCCTTCCACTAATCCGGATAGCCAATTGGTCAGGAGCAGCAACCCTAGAAACCAAAACCCGTTCCTACAACATAAAACAACACCATATGTAGGACTTGACTTGTAAAAATATGAACTTAAAAGGTCATAACTACAAGTGTATGAATTCTTCCTATCCCCTCTTTTTCAATAATGGAAAGCAAAAATGTTGCAAACAGCCAAACATAGACAAAGAATGCATACCTCTAATTTCTGGGCTTCATTAGCTGCATCGCTAATATCTTGATATCTCACCTTCACCTTATCTTTGTGCTTCTTAATTATTGAAGCTCTGAACCAACAACCTCTAATCCCACTGTCCTGAGATAGCACTTCAACTTCAGAACTAACATTTAGACTTTGAGGAGGATTTTGCATAACCTCTGCTGTGGACAAAAAGGCATATCCAGTTTTGCCATCAACCCTACTAGTATGAAAGCTTTGCATGTTTATATACCTTGCAGTCAACAATTCTTTGCTGCCAGTGCAAACACCATCATTGTCTTTTGATCGGCGAAGCATCTTCTTAGGCCTCATCCTACTAGCATCATTATCATTTCCTTCCCCTCTCGAGCCACTGAATGGATGATGGGAATTTGCCAGATAATTTGAAGGAGGAATGGTCAAATACCTAAGAATTTCCTAGCTCCAGTATCCTTCAACTTGAGTAATGTCAAAGGGTGTGACTTCTTCATTGTCAAACTGCTTGTAGCAAACAAAGGGATTGAACCTAGTATGTACGGCCTCATTTAGGAACTTCTTGAAATGCTGAGGACTCAGGACGATGGCCAATCCATCTATGCATTCGATACTGAGATCTTGAAGAAAACAAGAAAAAAAAATCTCTCTGTCATTAAAATTGTGAGGCAAAACAACACCAACCTCATCAATTTTGTGAAACCAGCGTACCATAACCATTTTGTTCCCTTTTGAGTCCTCATACAGGTCTTCCAGGTAAGCAACTAGTCGTTTAGACTCCTCAGCTAAGACATAAACAAAGTCATGAACCTGAATGTTTTTACAGAAAGCACTAAAGAATTTAGATAAAGGCAAAAAAAATCTGGTGTCCATAAAAAAGACAAAAAAAAAAAAAACACAAACACACTCACTGAAATTTTGACACCGTTCCTGCAAAAAGACTCATAATGCTTCCTTCTTTTCCTGCAAGTCCATGGAGAACCTAACCACAAAAATTCTGAATAATAATGCCCCAGCTTCCGCGACTGATTATCCTAGTAAGAATGTAAATATGTTAGAATCAAAAACAATATTCCGTGTACTAAGCATCCCAGTTTGATAATATGTAAAGATTCCAAAGGGTCAATAGCATCATTCTTACCTTAAACGTTTCCATATCCAACCGAGAAGCATCACTGTTATCCAAGGAACCTGCTTGGATGGACGGTCCATGAGGAAGTGAACCTGAAATTTGATAGAAAATCAAAACTCAATGGAGGACGAAAGAAAGAAAAGAATGAAAGAACAACGCTGATGCAAAGAGGAGCATTAACAATCAAAAGAGGAATATTTATTGGCATACCATCAGAGAAAAACCCAGGTTACCGATGCATTTACACAAACATGAGCCCTTAGCACTTTTACAGGAGGGTTTCAGTTTCAATATGACAACACAAGAGAGTACCATGATCAGGAAAGTTGCTTGAACATAAAAATCGTGACCGCGTGATAATAAATTGTACATAAAAATTCGATTGAAATTGTTTTTTATAATTAAAATTTTTAAATATATTTTGAATAATTTTATTATATATTTTTATTTTTCTAGCTTTTGATTACACAAGATATGAATATATCATTTTAATTTTTTTTTGTTAACTTGCTTTAACGATTGTAATTTTTTTAAAAAAAATAATGATAATTTAAAATAAAAACATGTAGTGGCTAAGATAAATAAAAGACATATTTATAAGAAATTTTATTTCATTGGAAAATTCCGGAATGATTGTATTTTTAGATTTAAGGACAATTCCAGCAAATTTGTCAAGACATATACATTTTTTTTTTACGTTTAAAGAGATATAGGCCTCACCGCAACGTGGCATATACATACAAACTAGTAAGAAATACCGAATGAAAATAGTGTTCCACTCATGGTTATCAACCCTAATCTATTAAGTCTTGAGTTTCACGGCTCAATTTAGAAAAATTAAAAAAATATATTTATAATTTTAATATTTTATATAAAAAATTAAAAAAAAATCTATATAAATATAGGCTATACATGTGTGTAAATAATGAAATTTAAAAGAATATTTTCAAAAGTGTTCTAGCCCACATTGAAAAAACATAACTTTTTTTCTTGTGAACATAAATTATATATATAAAAGGGCTTCAAATCCCATATTGAAAAGGTAATTTTTTTCTTGGAAACATAAAGTATTTATACTGAAAGGTTTCAAATCCCACATAAAAAATTATGGAACATGGAGTATATATACTAAACGGTTTTAAATTGCACATTAAAAAAACATAACTTTTTTTCTTGTAAACATAAAATATATATACGAAAATGTTTCAAATCCCATATTGAAAAAATAACTTTTTTTTTTTAATATAAAGTATATATACCAAAGAGCTTCAAATTTTACATTGAAAAATAAAATATTTTTATAATATTTATACAGTAAAATTTAAAAAGTGTCAATAACTAATAAAAAAAATAAACAAAAGAGGAGTATAGGAGAAAAACCATACTTGAAAAAAAAACATCAGGTCTTGTTCGGATTCGTTTGGGTCATGGGTCAACTTGCCAGACCGACAAAGTTTATCAAGTTATTACACCGGTTAATTTTTTAACAAATTCAGACTAGTCTAGTCACCAGACCAACCGAGACCAGTCTGAATTTAATAACTGCAGTTTTAATGTTTGTGTGAACTCAATCATGGACGTTGTTGTTAAACTGTTTTTATTTTTATCAAATTCTAGTATTTGAAGTTTTATTTTAACAATTTAGTCCATGTATTTTTATGTCTTTACATTTAAATCCTAATATTCATTTCCTTAGGTTTCAGTTTTACGAGTCACCAGGAATATGAGCGAAAATCACAAAAAAAAAAAAAAAAGTTCTCAGCCAACCACATTCTCGCTTATAAAGAAAAATCAATCGTGGTGCCAGTGGTTTCTTCCTGAAAACAAG
>Ga0325405_1008372_pt1 | contig 10288 bp, 5 predicted proteins | sample PopdelMetagenome_21_FD_205663 | JGI IMG/M metagenome (GOLD analysis project Ga0325405, IMG submission 205663) | Populus deltoides microbial communities from Bellville, Georgia, United States - Xylem-Control-R2 | ecosystem: Host-associated > Plants > Phyllosphere > Stem > Wood/Secondary xylem...
TTAATGTTTTGCATTTATTTTGATTGTTATTCTAGAGTTTTTTTTTTAATTTATTGTTTTGTTGTATTGGTATAATTATTGAATAATTTTTTGAATTGTAATTGTTAATGTTGAATTTACCTTAGTATTAGTAATTGAATATTTTGGAATAATTGTTAATTTTACTCTATTATTGCATGATTTATGTTTAATTTTTTTTAATTAATTTTAATTGTTAGTCTACAGTTTTTTTATTTATTTATTGAATATATTTTATTGTTGTATTGGCATAATTATTGAATAATTTGTTGAATTGTAATTCTTAATGTTGAATTTACCTTAGGATTAGTAATTGAATATGTTGGAATAATTAGTATAGATTAGGTCAATTGGTTGTGGCTTTTGTTAATATGTGCAGGTTTATGGATTTGGGTAGTATCCGGTATAGGGGAGTAGTATCCGGTATAGGGGAGGTGCTGTCGAATTTTTTTTAACATTTGAATTTAATTATATAATTATTTGTATAAAATTGTGGAGATGCGTAGAATGAAAACCAGAGCTGGTTGCTCACGTACGGTCGCAGCTAGTTCGTCTAGCAGTGATAATGATCTTTCCTTAGGTGCCTCTCAAGAAGAGGCACCTACACCACCTGCGCCATCAACCGATGCTGCCTCTTCCAGCGGTACTTCACAGCGCAGAGGCGGCGTGTCTTCGCAGCGAAATCAATTTACCCGCAAGTACGAGGTACATTGGAAAGACGACCTTTCAATGTAAGTTTGTTAAGGTTTAATTTTTTTTAAAAAAAAATTACAACATAATTTATGAAGTAATCACTATTTAATTTATTTAATTTATTTTCAGGTTCACAAACATTGAGGTCGCCCGAGTAATATCATCAGCGTTTAAATCATCGATGGAGATTCCATTGTTTCAATGGAGTCAGATATCTAAGCATCCTGAATGGATGCCTCAAATCAATGCATGGTTTGGCAGATTTCAGGTTGGTGTTAATTTATAATTTTTAGCTTATTTCTAATAAATTATTAATATAATTGTAAATAAATTATTATTTTTATTTAAACTTATTTATTTATACACAACACAAATTCTGCTGGGACAGGGAGCATAACATTATTGTGAGGAGGGTGTGGGAAAATCATGCGGCAACTAGGTAAGATCGAAAAAAATACAAGATTTTTTTTAGACTAAAATTTATGTTTCGAAATGTAATTTTTGGTTGCGTGTAGGTTGTGTGATTTTTGGTATGAAGCACAGAAAAGGGCAAAAAAAAACCGCGAGGGATAGGGGTTTCCAAGGCTGGAACGATGTTGCGGTTTAGAGGAATTTCAAACCAATATACATCCCAGAAGATATATGACCGCACTATCTTGAGCGCGTGACGTCTGAGCGGTTCACACGACGCTCACAGTCCAGTGCTGGCAACCGAAATCGGCCAATTCATGGCTCGGTGACAACACACACTGGCGGCTCCGTTCTGTTTGCTACACATTCAAAATGGATGGTAAGATTAATTTAAATGAAATATATTGTTAAATTAAGTTGTTGTTAATATATCTTTTTTCATTATAAGCTGCGTCTCTTGGATGTGAGCCGAGCCCGATTGAGCTATTTGTGGAGACGCACGTGCGGAGTCAAGACCGCCAAAAGGGGATGCAACAGTTTGTTGATAACCGTGCTCAACATTTCATAGTATGTTTGTTTGACCATTTTATTTTGTAAGTTATTATGTAAGTTATTATGTTTATTGAATTGAATATGATGATTACTTTTTTTTATTTTCAGGAGACCTATAATAATCGGTTGAGGGAGAAATACGGAGATGATATTTTGACCCATCCGGAATTCGATCCGAATTTATGGATGGAGGTTGGCTCGTCACGTGGACCGATAAAATCGGGTTTACGGGCTCTCCAACACTACGGCCGACAACTTGCGATCGACCCGTAGTGTTTCAACCATTGGGAGCTCCCAATCTAAGGAGTACGTGGCCTTGAAGCAACACACGGCTCAACTCACCGACAAATACGACCACCTATCAGAGGAGTACGCACAACTCAAAGCGTCTCATGCACAATAAAGAGCGGAGTCTGAGCAAATCAAAACGTCTCAAGCACAACAAAACACGGAGTATGAACAACAAAAAGCGGCTTATGAACAGCTTCGCGAAATGGTTATGAACATGGCAAATAGTGGAACATGTGCGCCTAATCCTTTTTGGCCGTATAACCACCAGCTTCCTCCTCCAGGATCTCCTCCTCCTCCTCCAGCTCCACCTTTATATTAATTTGTAATAAACATTATTTACCTTTAAAAATTTATTTGTAATGAATATTATTTAACTTTGTTTTTTTTATGTTTAATATAAATTTTATTTGCATAATTGGTTTGTATTACAATTAATTTATATAGTTTTATATTATATATCCTAAATAATTTTTTAAAAACAAATTTAGAAAAAAACTATTACCAAGGATTTTACTGACGGATTCATTCGGTCGGTATTTTAAACACTCACTGACAGACTTACCGACGAAATTAATTCGTCAGCATTTAACAGTAGCTGCCACACTTACCGATGAATTTACAGCCAGATATATTCGGTCGGTATTTCATACACTCACCGACAGCTTTACCGACGGTTAGTAGCCGTCAGTAAATCACGATATCACCGACGAACTAAAAATCCATCGGTATATTTCAAGCGGGAATCTTTTTTTTTTGGCGCACAAATTCCATCTATAAAACTATCGGCAAATGGTTTTTTTGTTTTGCCGACCGATATAGCGAGGGAATGGGGAATCACCGATGAAAGGAAAGCCGACAGATGTAATCCGTTACGTCCATCGGTGATGACGTCGGTAAAAAAATCACCGACGAACTTCTAATCGCACATCGATGAAATTTTTCCGGCGGTAAAACTGTGAAATCTTGTAGTGACCTTGGTAATTTTGAAAGAATTAAAAGTGTAAGGAGTTAATTAAGAACTAAATTGATTAAATTTGAAACCAATGACTATTTTGTAAATGGCACAAAAATCCAGGGGTCCAATTGCATTTGATCTGGAGTTGAAATTAAAAAAAAAAGAATTTCAAAAATAAAGTCTCGGTTGTAAGATGTCAGAACTTTAGGGGCCAAATTAAGGAATGACCATCTCAACCTTAAGCGATGTTGTTCAATCAACTGTCCATTCTCCCCTTTCTCTAAAATAAAATAAAAAATCTATGCGAGAAAATTGCCAAAAATAACATCGGCTAGACCCCAATTCCCCAACAAATTCACACCAAATCCAAGCCAAAATATAGACCAAATGGTCTACCATAAATCCCAAAATGGCATCGGTTAGAAGGATGGATGACCTATACCCATCTAATGATCCAAATTAAAAAACATGGGAAAACAAAATCATAGTGAGCCCAGAAGACATTTGTTTTACTTGAATATTTTAGGCAAGCTAATGACAATTCGTGATGCATCAAAAGACAAATATTTTCAAAAATGCAGATGATACGGAATGAACATTCAAAATATGCAATTTGCTCTTCCTCTTGGCTCTAAGAGTTTTCATCATTCAGAAATAAAATTAGAATTTGTTATTATAGCAAAACAAATTCTTCTAAATTGTTGAAAATCAATTCAAGTTTTTTATTCTATAAAAAATTATTTTTCAAAATCACTTAGAGCTTTTTGTTATATAAAATAATTATAAGTTTAAAATCAATTCGAGGTTGTCACTCTATATAATGAGTGTTTTTTAAAATCTCTTCGGCCTAATCAGTATATAAAATGACGACAAGTAAACAAATCATTTTGAGTGAACCTTAGACAGATCAACAAATAAAAATTTTGTTGTTATATAAAATAATTAAAAGTTTAAAATCACTTTGAGGTTGTCACTTTATGTAATGACTGTTTTTTAAAATCATTTTGAGCTAATCACTATATAAAATGACTTTGAGTGAATTTTAGACAGACCAACAAATAGAAATATGATATGGAAAAAAAAATCAATGAATAATATAGCTTACCTTAAATAGAATGCAATAAAATGATATCTTCATTATACACAATCAGGGGATTAATTAGAGAAATATCAAAGTCCAAGGTTAATTTGGGTCAAAATTGCTAGAAATTAAATTATAGGGATCGAAGTGAATAGGCGCTGATATTATTAATTGATTTTACCATGGTAATTTTGAAAGAATTAAAAGTGTGAGGAGTCAATTAAGGAGTGAATTGATGAAATTAGAAACCAAAGACTATTTTGTCAATGGCGCGGAAATCTAGGGATCTAATTGCATTTGATCAAGGGATGAAATTAAAAATAAAGTCTTGATTGTAAGATGTCAAAACTTCAAGGCCCAAATTAAAGAATGACCATCACAGATTAAAACGAAGTTGCTCAATTAACAATTCATTCTTCCGTTCCTCTAAAATACAGAAAAATCTATGTGAGAAAATTGCCAAAAGTGGCATCATCTAGACCCAATTCCCCACCAAATTCACACCAAATCCAAGCCAGAATGTAGACCAAATAGGCTACCAAAAATCCCAAAATGGCATCGGCTAGAAAGATGGAAAACAAAATCATAGTGAGCCTAGAAGGCACTTATTTTACTTGAATATTTTAGGCAAGCTAATGACAATTCGTGATGCGTTTAAAGACAAAGATTTTCAAAAATGCAGATGACATATATTGAACATTCAAAATATACAGTTTGCTCTTCCTCTTGGATCTAAGAGTTTTCATCATTCAGAAATAAAATTAGAATTTGTTAGTGTAACAAAACAAATTTTTCTAAATTGTTGAAAATCACTTCGAGTTTGTTACTCTATAAAAAAAATTATTTTTCAAAATTAGTTAGAGCTCTTTGTTATATAAAATAATTACAAGTTTAAAATCACTTTGAGGTTGTCACTCTATATAATGACTGTTTTTTAAAATCACTTCGAGCTAATCGCTATATAAAATGACAACAAGTAAAAAATCACTTTGAGTGAACCTTAGACAGACCAACAAATAGAAATATGACTTAAAAAATAACAAGCAATGAATAATATAGATTATCTAAAATAGAATGCACTAAAATAATATCTTTCTTATACACATACAGGGGCTTAATTGGAGAAATATCAAAGTCCAGGATCAATTTGGGTCAAAATTGCAAGAAATTAAATTACAGGGACCGAAGTGAATAGGCACTGATATTATTAATTGATTTTACCTGGTAATTTTGAAAGAGTTAAAAGTGTGAGGAGTCAATTAAGGATTTAATTGATTAAATTTGAATTCAAGGACAATTTTGTAAATGACGCAGAAATCTAGGGGTCCAATTGCATTTGATCTAGGGGTGAAATTAAAAATAAAGTCTCAATTGTAAGATTGTTGTGATATCGCGATCGCATAAATTATTTACCCTAGCTTAAAACACAACACACAAGATAGTATAGAGCAAGTAAGGGGTCGATCCCACAAGGAAGGTTCAAGTCAGATTTTTATGCTAAATGATATACAATTTGGGGGGGTTGGATTTTATCTTGACTAAAGCAAAAGAAAACAGAAAACAGAAAACTATCAAGCGAAATTAAATAAAATCATAAAATTATCAAGAGAACAAACCTTGGTTACAAGTAAACATCCACCTATAGAAATCAGAACTAATCATGAAAACAAAACATCAATTTATATTTTGAATATATATCTCTTCTTAACATTCGTTAGTTAACGGATACGCTATATAACTAACCCTAACCATCAAACAACCACAGTGTCTGCACTAGTAATTTAACTCAATGGCAACTTTAAGAACTAGATAAGTTGATTAATCAAGAAAACATAACTGTCCGCAATTTATGTTTGATTTGATTGAATGTTCTTCCTAAGATTAATAACGTAGATCCGCTACAATTATTAAACTCAGTTGCTTCACAAGTTCATACACCACAACTCCGGTTTTGATATCAAACTTAGCAATAGATTGTCTATAATAATAACTTAGAGTCTGCTCTAGCAATTAAAATAAACAATCATAGAAAAAATAAGCATAGAAAAATAAACATATTCATCATATAAACTTGAAATAAAAGGTAAAATAAATCTCACAGTTCTTGAAATCTGAAGGTTTTCGTGTCCTTGTAACCAAGAAAAAGAATTTAGCCTTGCATGTTTGTTGAACAACTAAACAAAAAAAATGCATGATTTTGGGTTTCTTAGAGGAAAGGAGCATTTTTCTCTTCTTGGATGGCTCCCCCCATTTTATTCTCTCATTATTTTTATATCCTAAGAAACTCTAGTCTTTATTTTACAAAATAGTCCTCCTTTAAGTAGACAATTTACATTTTAATACTTCCATAACTATTTTCCTAAAAAAAGAGAAATAGTCTTGCATGAAATCTTCAAGATTTGACTTAGAGGAGCTAAATTTCTGAAATAAAAATTTAGATGTTGGTTTAGATGCTTTGAAACATAATTTGGACTCGTTTCTTCACGAAACCTATTTGCTGACAGAATTCAGTTGTCATCTTTGAAAAATAATATCTCCCTTGTATGACATCGTTTTTGGCTGAAATTTGGAGTGTTGATAGGTCTTTGAGTCAATAATCCAAAAACATTGAGTTTGCACAAATTAAACTTCTGTAGCTCCAAATATTCAAGTCGGAATGGCTGAAGGTCAACATTTGCAGATTGCAAGATTTGACTTCGAAGGCTGCGATTTCCATGCTTTTCCTTATTTTATTTTCTTGCCTTAGATGTCCAGAAAGGTATCAATGATAGCTTTTTAATGCCACTAGAATCACTTCATTTTGACCTTTAGGGCTCACGCTCTGCACAAAACATCGATTGAAGGTCAAATCTGTCAATTACCTCCAATTTACTCCTTCTTGCATCTTTCATCCAAAAGTTCCTTCAAAACATAAAACAAATAATATCAAGAAATTTTATATATAAAACATAGGCAAAACTCTAGTTAAATGTGGGTGAAACTATTAAATAATATGGTTGCATGAAAGATGTTAGAACTTCAAGGGCCAAATTGAAGAATGACCATCTCAGCCTAAAATGATGTTGGTCAATCAACTGTTCATTCTCCCCTTCCCTTAAAATAAAGAAAAATTTGCACGAGAAAATTGCCAAAAATGACATCGGCTAGACCCCAATTCCCTACCAAATTCATACCAAATCCAAGCCAGAATGTAGACCAAATTGTCTACCACAAATCCCAAAATGGCATCAGCTAGAAGGATGGATGAATTATACCCATCTAATGATGAAAAATAAAAATCATAGGAAAAAAAATTAATAGTGAGCTTAGAAGGCACTTATTTTACTTGAATATTTTTGTAAACCCTGGGAAAAATCAAGGCTTGATTTAAAGAAAATAAACTAAACTAAAAATTGTGGGGTGAAATTATAATAAAAGAAAAGAGGAATAACTTAATTATAAGAAGAAAAAAAAGATGTGGGGGGCAAAAATAATACACTTAAAGAAAATAGAGCCTAGATGCAAATAAGAATAATTATAGAGCATAAATACCTCTTTTCTCATCAAAAAATTGCAGCAACCGTAAGGAAAGAAAAGAGGGAGTTTTTGTATCTAGTTTTGCAAATCAAGAGAGAAACATCAAAATTTCAAGAACCCATCCAAGATTACGGGTTATAGGTAGGATAAACACTTGTGGGCAAGGGATTAACAAGAAAATTTGAACAAGAAGAGAAAAGTGGAAGGTCGGCTGTCATTAGAAAAAAAGGAGGGAGTTAAAGATCGAAACCTTGATTCTTACCGGGTAAGGTGTTCTAAACATGGTCTTATGAGTTGTTTCAAAGTCAATTATGAATTTATGCTTGAATGTTGAATTATAGATTAGGGTTCTTAGACTTGAATTGAGGGAAAAGTATTAGTTGCTAAAATTAAATAACTATGATTGTTGTGTGTAAATGGAAAGGTTGATGAACTTGACAATTTTGTCTCTTGACTTTCAGAGAGATTTCGGGTAAGAGGATGAAGGAATTAGGATCAGGTTCCTTCATAGAAATTGTAGTTTTGGATGTTGACTAACTAAGAAAATTGATCTTACTCAATTTAGAGTTATATAACTCTAGCTATGGGTCACCAACCGAGACTGGGTCATGCAGACCCTGTAGGGCAGTAAGTTTTGTTTGTTGATAAGCAGTTTTGACTATCTTTTGGGTAGAAATGGTTCTCCTTCCTTCAATGAACTTGTAGCCTCATGTCTTAGCTTTTCAACGAGACCAATCTTGCTTGAAATAGAGTTTTATAACTCTAGATATAGCTAAGAATCTGAGAAGATGTCAGAAAGTAACAATTTGATGTCAAGACATTAACGATTGGATAGTAATAGTCTAATGTTTGTTGATGAGAAATTTTGACTGTTTTAGGGGCAGAACTGGGTTCTCCTTCCTTCAGAGAACTTGAGCCTCGTGTCTTAACTTTCTAACGAGACCAATCTAGCTTGAAATGGAGTTCTATAACTTTAGATATAGTTAAAAATCTAAGAAGAGGTATGACAGTAATAGTTCGATGTCAAGACAGTAACAGTTGGACAATAACAGTCCAATATTCGTTGATGAGCCATTTTGACTATGTCGGGGGCAGAACTGGGTTCTCCTTCCTTCAAAGAACTTGTAGCCTCATGTCTTAGCTTTCCAACGAGACCAATCTCGCTTGAAATGGAGTTCTATAACTCTAAATATAGTTAAAAATCTAAGGAGAGGTCGGACAGTAACAGTTAGACAGTAACAATCCAATGTCTAGACAGTAACAGTTGGACAATAATAGTCGAGATTTAAATAGTAATAGTTCAAATATAAAGAAAAGAATGATAACTATGGTTGGATAAAGAATGACGATATTAATGGGTGTAATGAGAAAAAACATAAAATATAAAGAAATGAGTGAAAGAAATACTTATTGGCTGTTGATATGGTTATTATAAAACATATCCTTGAGTAAGAAAAATTTAGGAGATAAACCTGTGATTTACAGGAGGGACCACAGGCGTGGTGCAACAGCAGTAGCAGGGGAGCACGAGTAGAGCTTCTATTGCAGGTAGATGACTTTCACTTTCCCTTTTTAATAACATTGAATAATAAAATACTTTATCATGAATGTTACCATATTGTGTTAGTTTAGATATCAGATTGTCAAATGCTTAAATGTTGACAAATGGTTTATTAGCTTCGATCGAAATGGATGACCGGGACAAACGATTGATTAGCTTCGGCTAATGGCATCCAAATGGATGACCGGGGCAAAGGAATGATTAGCTTCGGCTAATGGCATCCAAATGGATGAACGGGACAAAGGAATGATTAGCTTCGACTAATGGCATCCGAAGGGATGACCGGGACAAATGAATGATTTTGAGAAATGGTTGATTAGCTTTGGCTAATGGCATCAGAATGGATGACCGGGACAAATGATTGATTAGCTTCGGCTAATGGCATCAATATGCTCAATATATGAAAACATAGATGATGGGGCTTTTATTGGAAGAAAACAAGATTTTTGTTCTAATGTTTCAGGTTAACTTCCTTGGGTTGGGATTATTATCTTCTTTTTTTTTTCTTTTTTATTTTATATTTATACACATATAACTTAAAACAGAATGCTGCTTTAACCCATGTAACGAGCTTTCGGCTAATGACTCCCAGACCAGTTGGTCTTAGGGCATTAGGTGTTGAGACACCCCTTCGAGCTTAATAACTCGGGTTGCAGATACTGATACGTAGATAGTGTAATGTTTGATTCCCTTAAGCTTTTCTCCTTAACCCATGTAACAAGCTTTGGGCCAATAGCTCCCAAGTCAGTTGACTTTAGGGTATTAGGTATTAAAACACCCCTTCGGGCTTAATTGCTTAGATTAGGGAGGCTACGAAACCAAACTTATCTACGTTTTTTTTATTATTATATATACTTTTTTTTGTTTTTTTTTTAACATTACATACTATCCCTTTTCCTTAGTTGTTACCTTTAACAAAAGAACATAAATAATGTAATAATCCAATATGCAACCCACAATCATATGTTAAAGTGTGTGTGTGAAAATGAAGGTTTACAAATACTTGTTAAATAAGTACATGAGCAGAGTCAAGTGATAACAATGCGAGAGTTTGTAAACCTGAATATTTCAAGAAGTGTAATAATAGACCTTGTTATGAATGTTTACTAAGATGCGTCTCAAGAGTCAATACTCATTACTCTGCCATCTTAATAACAGTTTTGCAAATAGTTTATGAAAAAGAAAACACATTAGGTTTTTTTTTTTTTAA
>Ga0325405_1008377_pt1 | contig 10284 bp, 6 predicted proteins | sample PopdelMetagenome_21_FD_205663 | JGI IMG/M metagenome (GOLD analysis project Ga0325405, IMG submission 205663) | Populus deltoides microbial communities from Bellville, Georgia, United States - Xylem-Control-R2 | ecosystem: Host-associated > Plants > Phyllosphere > Stem > Wood/Secondary xylem...
ACTTAATCTTGTTTTGTGCTGCATTGCATTTCGGTACTTTGGAGCACCTCTGCAGAACTTTCAGAACCCATAGAAGCAATAAATGAGTTTTTCCCTCATTGCAAGAGCACACCAGATAGATTACGTTGACTTCTGTCCTTTTAACAGGCTACATTTCATGACACATGTTTAGCCTAGTGTGCACGTTCAGAACTCATTGCTAGTTCTTTTTCTATGCCATCTTTAGGATAAATTTATTTGTAACCATGCAACTCGCCTCTTCTTTCAGGGAAGCAGTTGATGCTGGGAGAAAGTTTCATGGCACAGATCAGGGAAAACCATGACGTGTCTATGGCAAATACATCAGTACTGAGATGAGGGACTGGAAGTTGTCTATGAAAGCTTTGCTGGTTTTTCTCTTTCCTTCCTATTCTGGAAGAAGCTGCAAAATCAAATTAGTTGTATTAAATCCTCGTGGGGGGGAAAGGAAAAGGAGAAGAAAGTAGAAATGGTATCTCACTTTAAAATTGTTTCGAAAACATTTTTTTTAATCTCTGTCCATGTCTCTATCTCGTCAACTAAACCTGATTATATCTCTTACATATCTATTTCTTCTATCCTGAACACTAATTAAAAGTAACCTGAAACATCATCATGCTAAGGCTATGTAACAAACAATTTTTCTTCTGTCCTGGAACGCTATGTTAAGGCTGGGTGACAAACAATCAGGGGCAGAAATTAGAGAAAATAGGAAGTGCCTTGTTAAAAGCATGTGACATGCTCTCCCATCCATGGTTTTGAATATCTTGCCCTTAGGGCATATGAAGATGACGTGGATGCTCGTAAACTATACACAAATGAAGGCTACAGAGTTGTATCAAGTGATCCCCAATGGTTAACTTGGATTGGAAGAAAACGCCGGATGCTTATTATTAAACAGTCCGATTTGCTTAATCAGCATTTCTAATTTTTTTTTTTCCAATCATATATGTGATCTGATCATTGACATACATCAAGCAATTGTAAAGGAAAATTCTGCAATGGCCTTCTGATTGCCTAGCAAGTCCATTGTCAATAGTTTGTCGCTAGACGGAAACTTGAATTTTAATTTTGGTGGGGCTTCTACTACTTTTATTCATTAAAAGATAAAAAAAAAACCCTACTTTTAAGCATCTCGACAACTAGCAGAAGACAAACCAGCTTTCATAACAAATGAGACAGAAAATATCAAAATTTGAACTTCATTGCAGATACACCTGAGAGTAAGAAACATACACCATCTATATTCATGAAGCTTGGACAACAATCTAAAATATCCAATTACCATTTGAAGAAGTCGATTCCCTGATATTTCAACGATCAACAAGAGACTCCTTCCATGAATAACATGGCAAATCAGCTAGACAGCTTCTGTGGAATAAAACAAAAACCTACCTCACTAATTCTCCTCTAAGTTAATGGAGTCCCCAAACTTTCCATACAAAATCTTCTTTAATTTAGCCATCTGTGCAACCACAGACTCTTTCTCGTCATCAAGTTTTTCCATGTTCTTACCAGTCACCTCTTTCATCTGCTCTATCCTGGTCTCAACCTCATCCCTTGGAACATGAGCAAAGACTTCTCCAATTTGGAACCGAACCACCTCCTCATCAGTAAGAATTAACTCGTTGCTTGCATCCTCTAGATTATCATTGGTTTCCTGAAGAAAAGGAGCTATTGTATAAGTAAACAAACTCAGCATGGTAGAGAACAGGATTAAAAACAAAATTATGCATCCCTATATGCATTTATAGAATGGGTGGGGCATATTAGGTCCACGAGCTAGGTTACACAACAAGATGCATCCTTTCCTCCCTTTAATCCCTCCCATCCCAGTTTGGATGGGATTCAATTTCAGGTCTTCAAAGACAAAGTCAAGTGAATTTACCGTCTAGGCTACTGAAATCCACAGGGCCAATATGAATAACTTGCTGCCATTTGCAAAAGATGGCTATTATGCTGTGCTGTTGCACTACTACTGGCAATGTGACAAACTGTCCACATAAAATTATGGTAATCCTTGCGCTTTGTTTATGTATAATTAAGTCAAGGAGACAGGTTTAGGACGAAAAAGTCTGTGAAGGGAACACTATGCACAAAGCATCTCGGACTGGATGGACCTGGGTGGTAAAGTATTTGAACAACCAAAACGGAAATTTGAAAAAGAGTTTGTGGAGTTCAGCGAGTCTTAGATATGATAACAGCATGTTATGTTTAACTCTGATGGAGGAAACTGGGGGCAAATAAGAAAGAGAAATGTAGGGGAGAGGAGCAAGAATTTCATGAAAGAAATCAGTAACAAAGGTGGAAGAAGTAAAAGTATGATCTTAACATAGAAAATGCATTCTTAATTTGGATATTGAATTTTATGAAGTGAACTTACCATCTAGGCTAGCTGGAACCCACAAAGCCAATATGAATAACTTGCTGCCATATGCAAAAAATTGGGATTGAAATCTTTTGCAGTCAGAAAAATAAAATAAAAAATTATTCCATGTCTCCTTCCTTTCCATTCTCAATTCTAAATCAAACTAGGAAACAGAGAGGGAAATTAGAACTTAACTTTAGAGTTTCGCTAACTTAGTTTTGGCATGGGAGACCAAGAGTGCCTGCACTATTTTACTTTTCTATGAACATGGTCCATTGACATGCCCAACAACTTGCCCATGACCACAATATTTGGACCCTGCGACGAACCGATCCACTCAAGCTTTGCTCCAGATCAGCAAGATGATGTAATTCCTCAAAATCTTTCACAGGCTTTAGTCTTAACTTCAGTTCCCATTGAAAGCATAGGAAAAAACAAACCCAGTACCTTAATGCAATCTTCACTCAAATTAACATATTCAAGATCATCCATTTCAAGATATATGAGGCAACCTCAACAATCTTTAACATTCAACATAAGCTCAATTAGCTCACTTTAGCTTGCAACCACTGGACTTTTTTGACCCTACATTTGCATAAGCCCTCCTACTGTACCAAACCAACATACCCTTAAACGTACAAACACTAAGACAGAAAATTGAACTTCCAGTTCATATTCAAATCAATCACATTTAGCCTTTTAAACGCAAACTCCAGTTGCTGCACACTCTGATCAACAAGTGCAACAATCTTTTTATTTTCTCTTTTTTATCTACCAATAATACTCAGTAAAAATATTAACCTCTTATTCAAAACATAAAAAACTAACCCAAAAAAGATGATAGAACAAACCCATCAAATAAAACACAAAATCAAAGCTGCCCTTGTTACAAATTCAGAAAACCCATCTCCACATAAATGCAAAACGTTAATAAGAGTGAAATCAAAGGCATATAAATACACAAAAAGATGGTACCTTGGCAATCTTAATTTCGTCTTCAAGCTCGTGCAATCTGTTGTTTAATCTGCCAAATTTGTTGATGTTCTGCTGATCCTCCCAAGTCACCTCCTTGTCAGATCCACCACCCTTTCACCATTCACCTCATTGTTATTTACTTAATTATTAAACCATAAAAAGATAACAACAACAATAATAATGGAGTTGTTTGTAGGAGGGTTTTCGATTGATTACCTGCTGCATGTTTTGATTTTGAGAAAGCTTCCAAGTAGACAGACAGACAGACAGACCGACCGACCAAGGTTTGATGCGCTCACTTCAATCTCTCAGCAACTGCAAACAACACGCTGAAGAGTTTCCAGCATTAAAGATTGTCTATCTCTATCATTAATGGTTCTTGAGTAGATTATTATTAGTCTCTTTACGTTTACAAAAGTTACAATCTAGTACTTTTAGTTTTGCAAATAACGTGTTAGTCCCTTGACCACAGTCTTACATTCAATTCTTCTTTAAATGTCTGAATTACCCTTGTTAAATGCGATTTTGTCTTGTTTTTAGTTGGGGAGATTGGATAATTTCCAAAGGAAATAGAGGACACTTTAGGGGAAGAATAATTAACTTATCGTTGAAATATAGTGAAAGGATTAGGTTGCAGATGAATATAAAATTATAGGAATTTAAGATTAGGGTTTTAAATTAACGGAATTTACTAATTATTTTGCTAAAAAAGGACATTGTATGATAGTTTACTTTTAATTCATCGGCTTGTTTTGAGTTCATTTTTTCTTTTCTCTTGAAATTCTTTAGTTGGTTTTTGTATACTGAAATGAAGTCCTTTTCGCATGAAGATTTACATACATTATTCATCCTCTACTATTTGACGAAATCCATAATTAAATTTGGTAGAGAATCACTCTGCTTTTTTTTTTTTTGGTAGAGAATCACTCTGCTTTTGATTAAGATGATGCTACTTGGTACGAACAAGAGATTTAACGACAGGAGTTGCAAGTCCGAAATTCATTAAAGATTTTTCCTATGATTGAGGATCTTCAATCCAGAGGTCTGAACCAGTCCACGATCTAATAATCTTGTAACTCCAGCATATGGAGCTAGATTAAGCTTCGATTTTATATGGCCGGCCTTAAATTTGAAGAGTGAAATAAGAAATCATCATTTCACGTCTGTTCAATAGATGGTGCCGCCATGAGCAAGCCTGCATTTAGCAGACCGTTCAGGAATTAATACGCCATTGGCCAGTTCGGAAAGAGGAAACGTTTTACAAGTCTCCTAACAGCTTCAGCAACTTCTCACTCTCACAAACATGCATTCTCCTCTCAATTTGCAGCTTTCAACTGCAAATTAGCAACTTGGTAAATTCAAATAGCGATATGATCATTAGAAACTTAAATTCTGGATAAATAGGAGACAGTGTTGACAGAGAACACAAACGTAAGTGATGTGGCTCTCTATTATAATAAATGAAATATAAATATATTCATACATGTAATCACATGCATGAAACAAAGCAGCATGCATGTGATGATTTGATTTAAAGATCACAGAAAGGTTACAGATGTTGAAAATCCAACAACATAAATATTTCATAACTGAAGATGTAAATAATCATCGAGATGACAGGCAGGTTAAAGGTATATTTTAAGACTCTTGGACTTTCCGACAATATGACAATACCATCACGAAGTCCTTAGCTGACGAACCCACAGAGGCTGGTACTTTTTTTGACGTCGAACCGGTTCGAAACCACAAGTCTACTAAGTTCTGTAATTGCAAAGTTGGCCGGACAGGCTGACCCCGGCAAAGTATTTCCACCTACAAAATTAAAAAGAAGAAGAAGAAAGAAGCAGCAGCAGCAGCAGCTAGTGTTCATTCCATTATAAGCACACAAATCAAAAGTTCTGATGCCATTTCTAAAAATCATGACTTGAAGTATTAGGAATGTTCACGAACAATTTTATCAAATATGCAACAACAATTTTAGGAAACAATCAAGAAAAAGTGGGGACCACATATCCAAGCTTCCTAGCAAAGTCCCTTACATAGTTCAGATTTTTTTCCCCACAAGAACATCAAGCAACTCTGCCAGTATTTATTAAAAGTTATGTAGATTTGATTTTTATTCAACAAGCAGAGGAAGTGCTAGTGTCACGAGAAAACAGAAGTGATATAAGAAAATATGAAATATGAAAGCATTGACGAAGTTGATATAGAATGCACTATAACACTCCATCTTGTTAGCCGGAAATTATCTAAAAATTTAAAACTACTTGTTTTGCATCTGGCTAAGAACATCTATGCTCAAAGAAAAATATAATGCTGTATGACATCCATAGCCCTGGATACTTGATATCATTGTTTATCACTCATCGGTATATGTATCTCCCTTCATTCCAGTAAAACTACATGTTACTCAAAAGATAGAGTCGAACGTACATTGATTGAAGATAGAGTACATTTTCTCATATGATTTAAGATTCCCTAGCAGATCTTGGTATGACAATATGAAGCCTTATTGACACTTGAGAAAAGGTGGTGTCATTTTGATTCTTGAAGTTTTTGGAATTATTCAAATCATTCCAACTAAACTTCCTAGGGTTAAATGAGTTGGTATCCTCAGGCACACAAGAAGTAAGGAAACATGCTCCCCTCGGGATCTTTCCATAAAAAAATTAATTTCAAGTTACACCCAACAGTAGTTACAAGCTCGATATCTGTTCCTGACCTTTTACAAGCAATAATAAAGAGCCAGCAAACGACAATAGAGCTGACAAATAAAAATCACAGCAATTTTTAACAAGTAAACCAACAAGGAAATTATATTTTGAGTAAGGCAAGAGAGATGAACACACCTCAGTCTCACTATCAAGATCAAGTTTCTTTACAAGGTACTTCTGAATGAAAGACACAGGCATTTTACCATCCCTGTGATGAGAAAAATCAAGAACAATAAAGCAAGGGGTAAATGAGGATGAGTTCCAAGTTAATTGATGGCTTCATCATAAAAGACCATGATTTGAGCAAACTCAGAGGTATAACCATCAAGTGAATACATCAAGACTAAGTCGATCAATGAGAGCAACAATTTGATTTTCAATTACTAAAAGCAAAGTAAGACCAAACAGATTCTAGAGTACAAAACAATAAAATCCGCACATTTACTGAAATAACCAACACATGAAAAGCCTAACATTTCTCTATTATAGCAGATGGATATAATATGTAAAACGTTTATCCACATTTTGGGGAAACAAATGCTTAGACCATAATATTATATCATCTTATGTAAAAACCGTAATCTTTGTTTCTGTTTGACATCTTCTTACAAAAAACAAAGACCCATTTTCTTAACCTGTCAAAAGAGATTATGAGAAAGCATGGTGGCCCACTTCAAATTTACCCTTTCAAAAACCGAAGTAGTTTTCAAATACACAAATGCAGAGAAAAATAATATATACATATTCAGAAGAAAAAAACAAAATGGAACATAGTTTTGAGGGTAATAAGACTAAAGAAACTCACTTAATCCTCAAGTAGCATGTGGATATCTGCGGCAAGGAAACATCTTCTTTCCTGGAGACAATTTCCACAACATTAGCAACAAATATTGAAGGAGTCACAATCCAAGCTTCACAAAGTAGACAAAGTAATATAAATTAGAGACAGCCTGGGAAGCATCTTACTGGTCTTCAGAGGCAACCAATGAGAACCATATTGGACCATTTCTTCTATTGCTCTTAGCTCCTGCAGCATCTATCATTGCTTGAGCTGAGGCACTCAACCCCTCAGACAGAGTTGCCCTTTTTCGTGCTGCAGTTAACCTTCTCCGCTTCACTGATATGGGAAGTGAATTTTTCCCATTCTTGTCATCTTGGACTCCTATTCCCTGTCCATGCTCCTTATTTTTTGTTTTAGACATATATACTTCACTGTGATGACCACCGGGTGATTCTGCTCGAGATTTTGTTTCATACAGATGAGGTTCACAATCAGGATCATCAAGCATGCCAGATTTGACTAAAGACAGCCCTTGTGAATGCGATTTGGAGGACTTGGTTCTGTTCGCAGCTTCAACAAGACAATTCAAGGGGGTCCATAGATCAGCCTTCCCTTCAATTATTTCAACATCATCATCCTCGTCATCATCATTACGTCTTTGCTCAGTAGAAGGTTCAGCCACAGAAGAATCCTGCATGAATTTACCAAGGAAAAAAACATCATTAATATAGTAAAAATGTTTTTGGCTGCAACTAGCTTACACAACATCAAGGTGGAATTTCAACTCATCCAAGCACAAGAAGGAAACTAATGTCTCCTTTACCAGCCTTCTCTTTTGAATACTTTTGACAGGAGACCCTGGTGAGCTTGGGCTCAGCAGATTATCTTCAGCAGAATCTTCTTTCTTGGATTCCTCAACAGTAAAATTGCATCCTCGTAATGCAGCGGCCTTTCTGGCACCAGCTTTGGATCTCCTTCCTGTCAAGCCATTTTGAATTGGCACTTTGGGAGTGCTGACCACCAATGATGATAATGATCTCTCCTTTCTTTTTGCTGGCAATGCAATTGAAGGCATAATTTCAGGGGCATTAACTTTTCTTCTCTTAAAAGGAAATACTTTGGCCCTTATATCTTGCAAATTATGGTCTGGCCTGCATACAAACATGAAAATCCCAATGCATGTTATTTTTCTATAAACATGAGAAAACTTCATACCATGTGTTCTGATCTAAATGTTTTCCTGGAAGTTTGTCAAAATGCATGTCATGGGCATGAACAGTTATTAACTAAAATATCATCTTGAATTTTGCAAATTCAGGATTTCTTGGATTAAGAAGTCTTGCTTCACTTTTAAGGAAGAGTGACCAAAACAAATCAATTTATGTTGGTTAAGGTAAACAGTATTACAGTTAGTGAACATAAAATCACGGGAATGGATTTGCAGAGAATTAGTCTATGTTTCCAAAAACAATACCCCAATCCATATCAAACTCAATTGAGAAGCAATTCATTAGAATAGAAGTATAGTGATTTGTCGCACTTTGAAAAGAGAACATGTGCTTGTAAGTATAAAAGTATGATTGTGTGCATGTTTATGGGTGTATGGCTTCACAGAAAGGCTAACCTGAGTTTCTCCACTGGCAGACAACCCAGATCAATGTTGCATACAGGACAACAATCTACCTCTTCATCTGAAAGCTTTTCATATATGCACTTCCTGCAGACTGGTTTGGAATTCATAACCAACTCATCAGAAACAGATCATTGAACAATCAAAGATTTCTAGATGGAAAAGGAATTAGAGGGTATTGCTTGTTCAAGACCAAAGGATTTGATCTAGCACCTTAGATAAAACAATCAACAAGAAAAAGAATCAGAAGGACGTGACCGAACTAAAAACAAATAACAAAATAGTTCAAGATAAAATGTGCCTCATATGATTAAACAGAGAAAATTGCCATAGTTCAGCAATTCCGTGGAATTTTTGCCTCTCCTTTGCAACCAGATGCATAATACATGCCCGGCAAAGGACTTTGACAGCTTTTAATATTTTGTTTTCTTTAAAGAAAATTGAATAGTCATGAAGTTGGAGGTATGTTTACATGAGTCATTGACAGAGGATAGTGAGTGGCAATACGGATTGATTATTACACACTGGTCACAAGGTACAACAAAACTTCAAATTACTTCAACAATGCAAGTTTTAGTTTAATTTTCTTATCAGTAACAGAGATCAAAAAGAAGAAAAGCAAAGCTTTCCATGTGGTGCAAAGCATGCATTGCACAACTGTACCACCTGAAGCCTAAATGACCAAACTTACAGAGAGTATTTGGAGATTCTACCCGACGCAAGATAACAAATTCAAGTACGCATATCGTCGTTACTCAATTGACTATGTTTATTTAATCATAATACCATACCGGTAGTGTACAAAGCTGAAACTGAAATCACCAAGAAAACACTATTCAACACTACGTGACAAAGGTCATACAGAACATGCATGAACCAAAACCAGAAATGAAAGCAAAAATACACGAGTAACAGAGAATTTGAAAACTACAATAATCCACCATATAACAAAAATGAACACTTTTAGAATTGCACTCCATATCGATTAATACAAATCAAGACAAACCCCATCACGAATTCAACGACATTGAATCATCAAATTGCAACATACATACAAGCCATGATGCGCAAGCTAAACAAGAAATTGAAAAACAAGAAAAACCCAGATCAAGAAACCAAAAGCCAAAAACAAGCCAAATTTTATCATCCAATTCCACAACAATCCCAACAACCCCAGATCAAAAAAATTGAAGACAACAAATTACACAAGAGAGGGGCAAAAAAAGAGAGAGAAACTTACAGGAATGGAGACACAAAGAAATCGTAGTAGCTTCTTTTAAGAGCTTGTTACAAAGAGGACATGTCATGCATCCCTCGAGCACCTGTCTCTGGACTTTGACAGTCTGTCCCGCCATATCCACAGTACATTCAGAGGAGGGCTGAGAAAAACATAATAATTAAGAAGATCTAATATTAAGAAGAGAAAAAGGAAGACGAAGAAGAAGTAGTAACAACGTGGGGGTTAAGAGTTTGTTGGAAATTTAGGACACAAAAGGGGGGTGGGGATATGGAGTTGGAGCTTTTTTTCTTTCTTCGACGAAATCACATGAAAGGAAAGGTAAGGCCGAAGCGAAGAGTATGTGTGTGTGTGTGTGTTTCGTTCTTTTCCTTCATCATATGTTTGTTTGTTAGTTTGTGCGTGTAAATGCGGAACACGCTTCGTTCGTGTTCAACGTTCGGCGAGTTTGGTTTTATTTTTTAACTTACCGTATTATTAGGTTATTGTATTGGAATGAGAGTAAACAGTAGTGAAAATAGATAGTAATAAATTATTCACCCGGAGCATAAATTTTTTTTT
>Ga0325405_1008378_pt1 | contig 10284 bp, 8 predicted proteins | sample PopdelMetagenome_21_FD_205663 | JGI IMG/M metagenome (GOLD analysis project Ga0325405, IMG submission 205663) | Populus deltoides microbial communities from Bellville, Georgia, United States - Xylem-Control-R2 | ecosystem: Host-associated > Plants > Phyllosphere > Stem > Wood/Secondary xylem...
ACCCATAAAAGTTCCCACTAAAGCCCTTTTGTGTCCAGCCTCTGACCCGATTGCCTAACCGTTCAAATTCTCGCTGGTATTCACGCAGGGATCCAGTTTGTCTGATTCTTGAAAGAGCTTCATCAAAATATTCGCACTCTGATGGTCCAAAGCGAGCCCAAAGTTCATCTTTGAAATTTACCCATGAAATAACACGTCCTTCATCTTGGAAATTCCTGCGAATCCACTACCACCATTGATTTGCCTCCCCTTCCAAATGGTAGGATGCTAAAGAAACGTTTTGTGTTTCAAAAGTATTCTGAAACTTAAAAAATTGATTTACACGATTGAACCATTTTGTCGAGTCATCTCTTGAAAATCTAAGAAACTCAAGCTTTGCTGTTTTAGAGGATACAATTTTTCGCCCTCCATTGTGGCCTTCAAGATATTGATTACTGTGGTTTGTAGGTTCCTGGTTAGCAAGCAATACATTAGAGATGATTGAGAGTTTCCTCCAATTGACGATGCCTATCAGCCATATCGATCTCCATTCTGTGTAGTCCATCTTGGACTTCACCAAGTGCAATTTCTAGATGCTCAATACGTTATTTATTAGTTCCCATAACTTGGCTCTGATACCAATGTTAGGTCCCAATAATTATTGTAGTGATTTCTCTTAGGGTGAGAATAAACCGCAGATTGAATAAAAACTTCTTGCCTTCATTAATAATATCTGGCTGCTTAAATAGCAAAACCACTTAACAACCCATGTATTTAAAAATCAACAAAATAAATGATAATGTAAAACACAAGTACTAACAGAAATACAAATAAGTAATTAACACATATAATTGTAAAAAACCCGTCCATTCCTATACTGCCCACATGCAAAATGCACGTCTTCTAACTGCCTGCCTACATGCACGTCTTGCCTGCAAGCTCGATTGCACATTTGAGTGTGCATGGGACATGCACACTCAAAAGTATTTGGGATTTGGTTTGAGGCCACGAATTGAACATCGTGGCCTAACAATCAACTGTTGACAGTCAAGTTTCCCATTCAACACATGAGTATTTATGGCCAGGATTTAATGCCAATACATCCTGCAAACATTGCTTTGATGAATCCCACACCAATGGGTAGTGCCTATAGTGCAAGTGGAAATACCAGTGAAAAGAAACCACAACAGCCACAAACACGGGCATTTAAGGCCTCCAACATCTTAGCCTTCTGCAATGTCATATCACCGAAACCACAGCTTCCCCAGGTCTTGATGTTTCATTGCACATGCACACTCAAAAGTATTTGGGATTTGGTTTGAGGCCACGAATTGAACATCGTGGCCTAACAATCAACTGTTGACAGTCAAGTTTCCTATTCAAACATGAGTATTTATGGCCAAGATTTAATGCCAATACATCCTGCAAACATTGCTTTGATGAATCCCACACCAATGGGTAGTGCCTATAGCGCAAGTGGAAATACCAGTGAAAAGAAACCACAACAGCCATGGCATTTAAGGCCTCTAACATCTCAGCCTTCTGCAATGTCATATCACCGAAACCACAGCTTCCCCAGGTCTTGATGTTTCATTCACACATACACACTCAAAAGTATTTGGGATTTGGTTTGAGGCCACGAATTGAACATTGTGGCCTAACAATCAACTGTTGACAGTCAAGTTTCCCATTCAAACATTAGTATTTATGGCCAGGATTTAATGCCAATACATCCTGCAAACATTGCTTTGATGAATCCCACACCAATGGGTAGTGCCTATAGCGCAAGTGGAAATACCAGTGAAAAGAAACCACAACAGCCATAAACACTGGCATCTAAGGCCTCCAACATCTCAGCCTTTTGCAATGTCATATCACCGAAACCACAGCTTCCCCAGGTCTTGATGTTTCATCGCTAACACAGAATCATGTTCTTCTTTGAAGCCCCCTAAAGGCAGCAAAGCATGGCTATCACTTCATCGTTGTGGCCCAAGCAACACAACAGACGAATTACTGAGGGAAAAGTGTAGGAGATGACACTTCAAATATGGAAGGAGAGAGGAAGGCCAATATGGCTGGAGGACAGACTCCATTAAATGTTGGGCAGTCAATTGTGTTCCTTTGGCCGGATTTAACAAACCCCCATGTTTCAACAATGCCTGTCAACAATGTTGTTGATAGCTTAGCCCGAACTCTTAACCTTGGGTCCACTCCTGCTTGAACCTCTGGCTCTGTTATGTTAGCTAATATTGGCACTGTAAATGCACCAAGAATGTAGCAGCAGATGCAACGAAATCAGCAATAGCAACAGTGGAATCAACAAATCCTTCAGCTTAAGAAGTAGTAACAATTTGCAGCTGCAGCTACAACTTCCACTCGTAGTGGTCAACAACTAGTAATGGAAGTGTTTATTCAAACCACATTTCACCATTATCATCATCTATGGGTACCAAGTTACCTAATGCACTTTTTGCATTTCCTCGAAATCACAAAGCAGCAATAGCAATAGCAGTTAACAAAGCATGCACTGCAACAGGCTCAGCTAATCTACACTAATGCTTTTATGCAAGCTTAAACTCAACATGTGGCAAATTCAACAAGCTTTGCATCAGTAGCTAGTGGGTTTTTATCTACAATGATACTGCAGTGAGTAGTAGGCGTAATGCATCAGCAACCTCTTCTACAAAGATGTTGTTGTTATGTCATCAAGTCATGTAAAATTTGGTGACTCTCAACCTCTTAGCAACCGCGAGAGGAGGTTTCTAGTTTTTTTTCCAACCACTAATGCTGAATAACAAAAGTAGAGGAACAACTCTTGGAGTTGCAGCACCAAGTTAGAGTCATCCCTCAAGGCGCACGAGGAAGAGCTTTCTAAAAAAAAGTCATCACCTCCAGCATTCGAGTAGAGATCACCACAATATTTACTTTCCATGTGATAAATAAAGTAGATGCAGTCATTCTTCAAAAATTAAAAGGACTATTGAAGACCAAACAAATGGAGTTAGAAGGACATAACCGGAAGCCATAGCATGCCGATAGTTTTTCATATCTTATAATGCTTTCTAGTTTTGGTAACACTAGCTTACGATTTTATGTTGAGCATACACACTTCATGTAATCGAACTTTTCTTTATCAATAAAGTCTATATTTTATCTTCGCTTTACGTCTTGTTACTTGGGTTTCCATATCATGATTGTGTTTTCAAGTTTATTTATCCCTCTTTTTCTATGCAAACGATCATCTAGGTTTGAATAGCTTTAAATGATGGTGTGACTGCACTTAGAATAAATTCTAAGTTGCCTACGTACCTTTATAGATAAAGGATCAAGTCACAATGTAGTTTAAAGGATTTTTTTTTTGCGTGACTGTACTCAGAATGAATTCCAAGTTGCCCATGTACTTTTATGGATAAAGGATCAAGTCATAACATAGTTGTTTTTTTTTTTATGCCTTTCATAGTTTTAGCTCATGCGGGCCAGGAGCTACATTAGATTTCAAGCATAGTATCTTTTCAAGATTTTGCCATTAATAGGCCCAATCCTCAATCCATTCTCATTGATAATCTTGTAAGTTGTATTAGTGTAGACTTCTTGAACCACATAAGGGCCATCCCATTTGGAGAGGAACTTGTTGTCCATGCGTTTTGACATGATTATCAGGCATTCTATTACTAAGACAAGATCTCATTCTTGGAAGTAGCGTGGTCGCACCTTCTTGTTGAAAACTCTGCAAACTCGGGCTTGATAACATTCTAATCATTGTTGTGTCTCGAGATGCTTTTCATCTAAAGCTTTAAGTTCTTTAAGGTGTAGATGGACATTGTCTTCATTGGAGTCCTTCTTAGATCGCAATTCTTAGAGGTGGAATTTGCATTCTAGTGGAAGAACAACTTCAACCCTATATACCAAGGAATATAGAGTAGCTTGAGTCGACATTCGGAATGTAGTACGATAATCCCATAGAACTTCTCTAATTATATCATGTCAATCCTTCTTTGAACGATTCACCACCTTATTGAGAATATAGCATAAGGTCTTGTTTAAAAGCTTCCGCCAAGCTATTAGCTAGAGCATTGTACATATAGAGTTATGTTGTTTGAAACCAAATTGTGCACACAACTTGTTCGTTGCTGTATTCTAGAACTCCTTTTCATTATCAATTATGATATATCTTGGTACCCCATAACAATAGATAATATTTGTTCAAATGAAGTTTATAACTATCTCTTTCTCGACCTCTTTTAATATTGCAACTTTTTGCCCATTTTCAGAAGTAATTTGTTGCGGTCAATATGTAAAGATACGCCCAAAAGCTTTTTGGAAATGGTCCTACCACATCAAGCCCTCAAGCATCTAAAGGCCAAGAAGCAACTATTAGGTGTAAAGGCTCGAGTGGCTGGTGGATCAAATTAGCATGCAGTTGACAACTTTGGCACTTTTTAGCATAGTCTATGCAGTCTTTCACCATTATAGACTAGTAGTACCCCATTCTTTTAATTCGGAAGTGAAGTTTAGGACCTGATTGATGCGCTCACAAATCCTCGAGGGTGTTTCTTCTAATGCTTTTGTAGCTTTATCTTCTTCAATACAACGCAAAAGGACTCCATCAAAAGAGCATCAATAAAGAGTGTCTTAAAAGTATATGAAGTGAGAAGCTCTTCATCTTACCTTTGTCTTGTGGCGTAGGTATTTAGGTAGCTTTTCATGTCTCAAATAGTCGATAAGCAGTTGACGCCAGTCTTCTTTTTCAATCTAATAGACAGAAATTGCACTCGCTTGTTCTTTCTCTTTTATATCATGAGTTATTGGTGGAACAACCTATCTTTCACATACATGGACTTTTATTTACTCACTACATGATGCTAATGTTGATGTTGGATTTGCTAAGGCATTGGCTTGCTTATTCTCTTTTTATGGTACATGTTCTAAAGTGACATAATCAAGTGATGCCGTTAGTTTTACTACATATTTGTGATATAAGACGAGTTATGGCTTTTTGACTTCATAAAGTAAGAGGAGTTGTCTGATGACAAATTGCGAATCCCTAAAAACTTTAAGGTGAGGCATCTTTATATTCACCGTCATTTCCAACCCAAGAATCAACGGTTGATATTCAGCTATATTATTGGAACAACATTTGGTAAGTGAAAGGAAGAAAAAGCAAGACCTTTCCTTCTGGTGTGATGAATATTACCCCAGCTTCAGCTTCGACTCCATTTTGTCGTGCTGCACTATCAAAGAACATTTTCCATGGTTCTAGAACTTTAATAAACAAGACATCCTCATCAGGCAGGTCTTCATAGAACTTCCATTCATCGAGAACAGGATGATCAGTGAGAAAATCAGCTAGTGTTTGCCCTTTGATCGCTTTTTATGAGACGTAGACAATTTCAAATTCTTGAAGCAATAAAACCTATTTTTCTAATCTTCCTAATAGTATTGGCCTTGAGATGGTGTACTTGAGAGGGTCAGCTCGAGAGATTAGTCGAGGTAATGCTTTAACTTCTTTATCACAAACATTAATGCTAGACATATCTTCTCTATTAGAGAATAATTCAGTTCATCCCCATTTAATGTCATACTAAGGTAGTAGAGAGCACTTTCATTGTCTTTATCATTTTGAAATACACTCTTAAAAAGCATATTTGAGTTGTAACATAGAGGATAAATAGGCGTCCTAGTACCGGTGCTTATAGAACAGGTGGATTCAGCAAGTACTTTTTCATCAAGTGGGTAAATGGTTGACATCGACCTGCTAAATTAGAAATAAATCTTTGTATATTTATCAACTTTCCTTGGAGACTCTTCAACTCATGGATGGTTATTGGCTCCGACATTTTTAGAATGGCATTGATCTTAGACTGGTCAATCACAATTCTCGTTGTCAAACTATAAACCCTTGGAATTGATGAAGGTTAGGCATGGGTTTTCAATGGTTCATAAGTTAATCTCTTTAAGCTCATCCATTGTAGGCTTATTTTCTAATTCAAGGAAGGGTAGAGCTTCCTCAACATCTTCTTCAACGATAAGCTCATCATTACTATCTTCTTCAATAGTGATATGATTGGAAGTGAGATACATTATTTCATCTTTTTTTTCTTCATTTGAGGGGTTTGTGATCACTATCGTACATGCTTGTCATCTTTTCACTTGGATTGTCCAGGTCTTGTGAAGACTAATGTATGTTTTAGTGCCCTTCCATTCTTTTCGATTCTAATCCTGACAAAAATGGAAGTACGAGTTGTAGTCACACTAAAACGATCCTAAACTAGAGCTCTAAGAGGTGCAGGCTGACTTTGTTACTTGTCTTTCACTTCTTCCACACTTTGTATCACGAGACTTTTTTACTAATATGAAAATACATCGATGTAGAAGACTTATATCCAAGACCAGCCTTTAAAGTTTTACTAGAAGTTTTCTTCTCTCTCCAAGCCTTTCTAATCTTTATAGAAACTTGTTTACTTTCGAGTTGAGTCGTATCGCCATCCTTTTCTAACTTATTGATGTCCTCATGACTATAACCAGCCCTAGTTAAAAGCTTATAAGCATTGGGATCAAGCCATTCACCCGCTTATCGGGGAGTCCTTCAGGATTTGTAACCACCAACTTAGTTTGATGAATAAACTTTTTTAATAAAGGTTTTGAGACCTTGTTCAATGTAAGATTAGTAGCTAGCAAGGACAAGTTTTTGAGTCCCTTGTTGATCTTCTCTTCATCCTTAGTAAAAAAAAGATTGACCCTCTTTTCTTGTTGATACTGGGATATATTGGAGTACCATGGCTTTACGTGATACCTTATTGCCAACAAAGTTTTCTACCACGTTTTCATTTCCTTTATCATTCGTTGAATGAGTTACTCTTTCATTTGCAGATGACTTTGCCCTTTTGAGCTTTTAGAGTCAACTTTTCCCTCTCCTATATAGTCAGGTAGGTATCGTAGTTTTTCCGTCACAATTGACTTAAAATAGAACTTTGCATTAGCAAAGTAGGTTTTAGTTACGGTAAAGGGGTCGGTGTCCACCACTATCTTTCTCACTTGTCCATGTTGACAATACTTAACATTGGTGGAGCGTTAAGGAGACAATACCATTTTCGTGTATCCATGGTCATCTAAGTAGCATGCTGTAAGTAGTTTTGACATCTATGACATGGAAAAGTGCGTTAGATTCCATATCTTCCATGTGTATTGTAAGTCTTATCTTTCCTATGGTGTTTTGCCCTCCTTAATTAAAACCTTGAATCATTAGATGACTTGGGAAGAGTTCATCCATACCCGAGCTCTTTCATAGTCTTAAGAGGTAGTATATTGACAGTCGAACCATCATCCACCATGATACAATTCACCATCTTTTCATCAACATATCCTTTAATGAAAAGAGGTTGATTATGGAGTTTTGATCCAAGCAGCAGGTCTTCATCGTTGAAGGATATCTTTGTGATGCATATCCGTGAGACATGTTTGAAGAGTCATCATGGTTGTTGCGATGTTGCGGTCACACAAATTAATTACCATAGCTTAAATAAACAAGATAGTAGAGAGCAAGTGAGAGGTCGATTCCATGATGAAGATTTAGTTCAGATTTTTATGCTAGATGATATGCAATTGGTTTTGAAGTTATCTAGGCTATAATAGAACAAAACAATCAAGCTAAATTAAATAAATCAGAAAATTATCAACAGAACAAACCTTGGTTTCAAGTAGACATTCACTTATAGAAATCAAAACTGATCATTGAAACGATACATCAATTTATATTCTGAATATTTATGTTTTCTTAACACTAGTTAGTTAACCGATCCATCATATAACTAACCCTAACCATCAAACAACCACAGTGTCTGCACTAGTAATTTTATTTCAATAGCAACCTTAAGAACCAGATAAATTGATTAATCTAGACAACATAATTGTCTGCAATCCATGTTTAATTTGATCAAATGTTTTCCCTATGATTAATAACATGGATCTGCCATAATTATTAAACTTAGTTGCTTCACAAGTTTATATATATTACAACTCCGATTTTGATAGCAAACTAAGCAATAGATTGTTTAGAATAATCTTAAAGTCCGCTCTAGCAATCAAAATAAACAATCATACAAAATAAGTTTAGGAAAACAAACATACTCATCATATACACTGAAAAGAAAAGGTAAACTAGATCTCACGGTTCTTGAAATCCGAAGATTTCTGTGTTCTTACAACCAAGAAAAAGAACTTAGCCTTGCATGTCTATTGAAAAACTAATCAAAAGGAAAGATGAATACATGATTTCGAGTATAGGAGGAAAGGGTGAGTTCTTCTTCTTCTGGCCACCCCCTCTCTTCTATCTCTCTTTCTGTATATTTGATAAGAATCCCTAATCCTTTTTTCCTACAAAATAGTCCTTTTCTAAGTAGATAATTTATATTTAAGTAGTGCAATAACTATTTTCCTAAAAAAAAAGAAATAGCATTGCATAAAATTTCAAGCTTTGACTTTGGACTTAAAAGAGTTAAATTGCCAGAATAAAGACTTGGATCCGGTTTGCATGCTTTGGGAAGTAAATTGAACTTATTTCTTCACAAAACCTGTCTGTTGACAGAATTTATATGTCATCTTAGAAAAATCATATCTCTCTCGTATGAGCTCTTTTTCTGCTAATTTAGTAGGCTGATGGGTCTTCGAGTCAGGAATCCAAAAAAATTAGTTTGGCGTCAAATGGACTTCTCTAACTCAAGATATTCAAGTCTGAGTGGCCAAAGGGTCAACACTGGTAAAATGCAAGATTTGTGTTTGAAGGCTGCGATTTCCATGCTCTTTCTCTTTTTTATTTTCTTGCAATATATGTATAGAAAGGTATGGATGTTAGCATTCTAATTCCAATGGAATCATTTCATTTTGATATCTAGAGCTTAAACTCTGCACAAAACATCGATCGGAGGTCAAATTTATCAATTATCTATAATTTACTTCTTTTTGAATCTTACATCCAAAAGTGCCTTCAAAACATAAAACAAGGAGTATCAAGGAATTTTTTTTTATAAAACATACAAAAAATACTAGGTAAATATGGGTAAAACTATCGAATAATATGGATGTTAGCATTCTAATACCGTTAGAATCACTTCATTTTGACCTATAGAGTTCAAGCTCTGCACAAAACATCAATCAGAGGTCAAATCTGCCAATTATCTGCAATTTACTTCCTTTTGAATTTTACATCCAAAAGTGCCTTCAAAACATAAAACAAAAAATATCAAGACATTTTTTATATAAAACATAGGCAAAATACTAGGTAAATATAGGTAAAACTATCGAATAATATGGTTGTATCAATGACTTTCCTTCATGACAGGTTTAGTAGGAGTTTTCTCTTCATCAACATGATAACAAGCAACAAGTACACTTTTCATCGTTCTCATCTCCACATCTCCATTGGTATGCACTCATTCAATGTAATGGGCTTTCTTAAGCTTTGATCTGGAAAGACCTCCTTTCCAACTGGTATGGATTTTTGTTGAATCTTTCGATGTATCGTCTTATCAATTAGCTTCCTCACCATCGAGATTCATATTATTGCTGGCTTTGTTATCTGTATGTGCTTCTTACTTCCTCTTCTATGTGTGACTAAAGTCCATCCTTCATCATCATAATTTTCAAATGAATCAGGCTTCAAGTTGCCAACTTGAGGAGTAAGGGTTATACATGAAGTTTGACTTGAGGATACGGTGAATCTTGTGGGCAAAATGATGCCAAGTTCTATAGGTTCAAAGGAGTCAAAACTTATTGTAGGGAGCGACTAGTGTGGGCCCTAATTAACTATGGTTGTGATATTAGAGGCTGTTATTTCATCATAAAAAATGATATCCCTAATCTCATGTAGCCTCATGATCTTGTCTTTCAGCACAAAACACTTCTCAACGGGATGGATGATTAAGCGATGGTATTTGCAATAGTTTGGATTTTCCACTTGGTTCGCTTCTTCGATACGCTTCATATCTGGTAACTCTATAACAACCTGGCCCAACCTGCCAGATGTTATCAGCTTTGGGCCTTACCTATAACATCCACCGTTCTACGATAAAAACAACAATCTCATGTCAACCGAAAAACAGAGTAATTAAATTTTCTTTTCTATATATATTCATGGTCTTCATATTAAAATCTACCGAAATTTCAATGGAGTCCCCCCTATACTGGAAGGTCCCAAGTTATCGATGTGTAACCTGTTTACACTTCTTATAACTCACATCTCCTGTCTCAATCCCGACCCAATCATCCTGGGTTTCAATTCCACAAATATTATCATACCTATCAACCACA
>Ga0325405_1008382_pt1 | contig 10280 bp, 7 predicted proteins | sample PopdelMetagenome_21_FD_205663 | JGI IMG/M metagenome (GOLD analysis project Ga0325405, IMG submission 205663) | Populus deltoides microbial communities from Bellville, Georgia, United States - Xylem-Control-R2 | ecosystem: Host-associated > Plants > Phyllosphere > Stem > Wood/Secondary xylem...
ACTGATGGGTGCTTACAGAGAGGAACTTGAGTATATTGTGCTATCTAACTTGATTAATGTAATTTTTACCTCAACATATATCTTTCATCTCAATTTATTTCAATACTTTATTAGTCCTGATCAAGATCCCTTCTCTTCACAGATAAGTTCTAAAGTTGGAAGGATTGCAGCAGATGCAACCCCTGATCTAAAGGATGACATTAACCAATTTTTTATCAATCTTCTCCAGTTTTCTGCAGAGTAAGTTTTACCGACTAGAAATTATAGCATGTACACCCTATCAACTGGAACATGTATTTGCATCAAGTGGCGCACAAGCAAAATGTGGATCCAAGATCATGCTCACCATACTCATTAAAACATCAAACCTGCACTTTTAAGGTTCTTGTGATGTATTGTGAATAAGAACATAACTAAAAAGATTCGAAGTCACTTCCCATAATCTGCAAGAAATTAGGTACAGAAGCTTGTATAAGACTACCAAGAGGTTTGGTTCTGGAGGGATTTTCCAACACATAGGGAACAAAATATCAAGCTATATAAATACATATGTCAAGCAAAATATGTATGTGTGTATATATGGGTCTAAATATCTAGCATTATCAATTCCAGAAAGCATAATTTTTCATTAATTCTTATGCTTTTAGCTCCCATTTTTTCCAATGTTCAATTTGTCTTTGCAGGAAGCTTGGTTGGGATCCTAAGCAAGGCGAAAGCCATTTGGATGCAATGTTAAGAGGAGAAGTTTTGACTGCCCTTGCTTATTTTCGACATGATCTGACACTGGATGAAGCAAGTAGGCGCTTTCATGCATTTTTAGAGGACAGAAATACGCCACTCCTCCCACCTGATATAAGAAAGGTTTGTAAGCTTTTTGCAGTTTATTATTAAATTCTAGTGTTCCTCCATTTATAGTGCCTCATGGCCAATGACTATGGTTGCAGGCAGCATATGTGGCTGTAATGCAGAGAGTCAGCACTTCAAACAGATCAGATTATGATTCTCTTCTACAGGTTTATAGAGAGACTGATCTAAGCCAGGAGAAAACGCGCATTCTGGGTATTTACTGTCTTTTGCTAAAGTAATGCTTGATATATGAACCATTAAATTTCTGGTAAATTTATGTTTTAATGCTTTGCAGGTTCAATAGCATCTTGTCCAGATCCAAACATAATTCTTGAAGCTCTCAACTTTTTGTTGACATCAGAGGTTTTTTTTTTTTTGAACAATTATTGAGGTCAGCATTTCACATCTAGAAGTAAAATCCCTTGAAGCTTAACGGCCACGAGTGCATTTTTTCTTTATATAGGTTCGTAGTCAAGATGCTGTTTTTGGACTTGCTGTTAGCAAGGAAGGACGTGAAACAGCTTGGGCTTGGCTGAAGGTAATACTTACTAAGCTAGTCATCCTAGAAGCATCGGGAAGCTTTATGGTAAAGTTGTTTGGTGAGCATGAACATCTGCAACATTGGGTAGTTTTCCAAGACACCGCACACGAGTTGTTCACAGAATTACCATCTTGCAACTCTTACTTGGAAGAACAATATGAAACCTGCTTTTCATCTTTTGTTTCCTCTTATTCCTTTTTTAAAAAATAAAATAAAATTTGGTATATTATTTGTACGCAGGATAAATGGGATCACATTACAGAAACTTGGGGTTCAGGATTTTTATTAACTCGCTTTGTCAGCATGATTGTCTCACCGGTTCGCCCCCTCTCTCTCATACTATTGATTTCTTATTTTCTTTTGGTTTTTTCTAGTGTAAATATTTTATATCTGGACAATATTTTTCTGAAATATGTTCTTATGTTGTTCTCTCTTCTACAGTTTGCTTCATTTGAGAAGGCCAAGGAGGTAGAGGAGTTCTTTGCAAGCCGCACGAAGCCTGCCATTTCTAGAACCCTGAAGCAGAGCATTGAGCGGGTGCACATCAATGCAAATTGGGTTCAAAGCATTCAGAAGGAGACAAAACTTGGCGAGGCTGTGAAAGAATTGGCTTTCAGGAAATACTAGGGATGAATTCCCCATGCTTGCGTCTTGGCTTTATGTTTTGAGGAAGAAAAATAATGGACTGTGTGTCAAAATAAGAACTTGGTATTGAAAAATAAGCCTGTAAAGAGACTTGAGTATCACAAGCATTTATGTTTTTTCATCAACTACTCGATATATTTGATCATTATCAATGAAGTAGTCGGCAGTGTATCATCAAACTTGCAAATCACAGGTTCACAGAAAAGAAAGTGCTGTATGTATTTTTTTTTCTGAATCTGTTTGCTACTTGGACATCGAGAACTCATTAACTGAAACCTGACAACATGGCTGGCACCTCCAAGCTACTGACATATTCTCGATACATTTGGGTATAAGATGACTGAAAAAGAGAATAGCATCAAGCTGCTGAGCTGCCCTGAACCACTGCCAATGACCTGAAACTTCGGTGTCGCCCGCTTTACACACATTCCTTGCCTTCAACCAGAGCTTTCTCTGCTATTTTTGCATCCGTAGAACTAATTAGGATGATCATAAACTCCATAATAGCTAGGTGAAAAAACTCCAGAAAGTGAGATGACGGGCATCATCAAAACTGGCAACCACCTCCAAAGTTTATCTAATTCCTTTTTAAGAAGCACATGCTTAAAACAATAGGAAGTCAATACCTCACAGAGCAATTTGTTTTCTTTTCCAACTCGGAGGCATAACAAATACATTTGCCCATAATGTCATAAGACGAACCGTTGCGATCTCCTATCCTACAACAAGCAGCTAAGATTTACATAGCCAGAACTAGCCAGTAGATGGCAACTCTTCAGTTTAAAGAAGAGTTCTAGGATGCTGCGAGTTCTACAGATACATACAGGCATCTAATTCCATTTAGCAATAAAGCCCAGGTGAAAAACAGACGGGCAACACTATATCGTACCAGATGAGAAGTATACAAAATGAGCTGCCAAAAGAAACTGTCATGTTTTGGTTTTGAACTTCCTTTGCGCTTTCAGATCCACCACGATTACAGTGATGTTATCCTTGCTTCCTTTTTGAAGGGCACGGTTTGAGAGGAACTCAGCTGCTGCTTGAGCTGCAGGATCAATTCCCTCGCTCCTTGAGGAGGAGAGCGCAGAGCCATTCTTTTTGTGCCAGACAAGTATCCGTTTGCGTGCCAGATCACATGCTTCTTCATTTGACATGACATCCCACAAACCATCACTTGCCAGAATGAGACATTCATCTTCTTTTGCCCTAGGAATAAACATAACTTCGGGTTCTGGAATAATCCATGGTTTCAAATATCTATCACCTGCAATCCAAAAGCACGAGTGATTCATAACGTTTTAGGCTATATGATCCATTTATTTTCATAAAGAGAGACTAACAAATTTATATGCCCATAATCATCAAGTCCTTGAACTGGCCAAAAAATACCTCAACATCAAAGAACTCACTATCCAAGAAAATAAACAAAGCAGGAAAAAGAGAAATTTAACATGTAAAAATTATTAGCAGGCATTGATGGATCACTTGCTTATCCTAGCATTACAAATACCAAGTATTTCTATTTACTTGTCTTTGATGACATGGACAAGGAAATTCTTTCAGAATTGGACATATTCTCCAGAGGTTCCAACACCTAAAATTAATCCAAGAATATTTGTTTCTGATCACCAAGAATGTCCAAGCATCTCATTAATAGTAAGTACGAACTTGCCATGTCTTATGATTATGAACATGCATCCCCTAAATTGTTACCAGAGACAATCAACGATGAGGGAAAAGACAGCTATGGTCGAATAGTCATTGGATGCCATGGAGTCCTTTCTGAAAGTGAATGTGGTCATTTTATGCTTGCCTTCAAAATTAGCCATTTGGAGCACAATACTAACTTAGATGCAAAAGAAACCAGATAAGGATATTGCTGACAGATGCCATGGCTTAATTAGAGAAGGAAGAAACAGAAAAAAATCAGGGTAGAAAAACATACCAATAGACCTTGACATTGCTAGAACACCAAAGACACGATGCCCATTCCACTGTATGACCTTGCCTCCAGCTGCTTCTATCCTTGCATACTCATCTTCTCGGTTTGGCTAAGATAAGATTTAACAAGAGAATCAAATGAACAAGAATCAGCTTTCCTGTCTACTACTACCATTAAAATCTTAAAATATCCAAGCTTACAGTTGTAAAAGGCTCTTACTTTATGATCCACTGATAATGCCATTGGTTCTTTCCCGCGACAAAGAACTGCTCGTGAGTCTCCACAGTTTGCTACTATGATGTGGGATGAACAAATAATGGCCACAACAGCAGTAGAACCAACAGTTTCTGGGGCAACTGGTTCGGCACCAGCCTTTCCTCCGACTTCAGCATCAACCTTGAGAAAACAATTGGTGAAAGCATTTTTCCACTGCTCCTGGCAACTATCCTTAATACTTCCTTCACTCAGGCCATTCTTAACAAATTCTATCTCCTCGGACAAAGCCGAATGGATACGATCATGACAATAATTTGCCACCTAAACAAAGAAAGCCAGCAGAAAGTAAACTAATCACTTCTAGAAAGGAAGCAACAACATGATTTGAAAGTAGGAAGAAAATCAAAGCAGCATAGAAAAAAAGGATAAGTTACTTGCGAGCCTCCATGACCATCATAAACTCCAAAGAAATGAGCAGTCTGGTGAGGCAAATACTTGCTCATTCCATCAAGTAATCGGTCGCCAATCAGCATTTGAATAGGAAATTTTAAAAAATAAGGCACAGTAGCAACTGCATCTTCCATCTCCGGTCTCCTTCCACAAACAGATGTAAATCCCCAAAGGGGTACATAGTCCACTTCAAAAACACTTCTTGCGACTGTTCCACTGGTCCCTCTTTCCAGAGTCAACTGAAGAACCACAGAAGATGTCTTTGCATCAGATCCATCCCCAGCCTCTTCCTCAACACTTCCTGCCACCGAAGGGGGATCGCTCACAACAGTGTCAACGTTTGAATCCCCCAAATCTGCTGTCTTGGCAACAATATCAACACCACCAATGCTCTTTTTAATTTCTACAGAATTCAGTGTTCCTACCTCAGAGGTGGTCTCCAAACTCAAGAGATCCTCTCCACATAAGCTACTTGTCTCACTAGCCACTGAAAGAGAACAAGAACTATCAAGAATTGGATCACCCTCCAACGACAAAGAATCATCTTCCTCACTTTCCCGTGTTATCCCATCATCGTCAACAACCCAATTTCTTTCAGTTTCAGAGATCATATCCAACAAAGGGGCTCCTCTTCCTCCCCTGTCCTCTTTTGAAGCTGGAGCCGCTGTATCTTTAACTTCATTGTCTAAATCACCACAATTACAGTCCTTATCCCCAGCAGTAGGAACCTTAGTTACAGTATCAGATAATAAGCTAGCCGTGTCTGCCATTAAAAGTCTTGTGATATCCATGTGGGTATCTATGGATGGACTTTCACAGGCTGAATTACCTACTCTAAATGGCACTGCAACCGCCGGATACATCTCCTCCATCAAAATCACTATCTGGGCAGTACAAAAAGTTACCCTTTAACCCCTCCAAGATCACACAGCCTGTCATTATTCAACTAAAATTATCAACCCTTCACTTATCAAGAATGATTTTGGAATGTGAGCAAGAGGTTTTGACAGACCATTTTCCATGCCTTTTAGGAAAAGGTAAAGCAAAGTTCAATACTTTAACTAAATCAGGAGGCAAATCCAGAGGATGCAAAGATATGGGTGAGTTAAAAGTTAATGAAAGTGAAATGGTTAGTCAGATCTGGTCAACAGCAACGGATCCAAATTTCCATTAGTGGAAATTAGAGACTCTAGGTAGATGGGCTAGAACTGTTAATGGCCTCATTAACTTCTTCTCTGGAGTCTTCTCTATCCACCACCATCAACTACAATGAGAGAGAAACAACCACGAAAGTAACCTTAAATCCACAAAAAAAAAAAAAGAACAAAATCTCATAAAAAGAAGAAAAATAGAGCGAGCAACTAAATTGGAAGCCAACCCCTTGTCTTTAAACACAAGAAAGAGAAATAAAAAAAGGTCATGAGAAAGAACCCAAGAAAACTTAAAGTCCCAATAATCACAAGAAAACCCTAAAAAAGATATTACCCTTTCTCACATCCCTGGATCTAAGGCAACCCATCTCAGCCTCTTGTAAATTAGCACTCTTTCTCTCTCTAATAATTGCAAAAATTAATCTTGAAAGCAAGAAGGAAAGTGAAGGTACAAGGAAGAGAAAAAAAAGACACTGCACTACGTAATTGTGTCAACTGTAAATGAGGCTTTCGCTTTTCACAACTTCTCTTCAGAACCAAGAACCATAAAAAGAGATCAAGAAACAAGATATGGAGAGTAGTGCTTGCTCACCTTACCATCTAAAAAACACTGTCAGCTAAAATAAAAAGACTTGGCTTGCTTGATTCTTTATCAAGCCCTTGGGCATATCTCTATTTAATAATATCTGGGAGATGCTCAAGTCTTGGAAGCTGAAAGAGCAAGAAAGAGGGTGGACAAGAGATGGGAAATCAAGAAAAATAAAGTTAGCAACAGAGAGAAATGGACAGGTGTCAAATCTTGAAGAGCATATTAAAGCATCTCCACCCGTCCAAAGCTCTCCTTTTCCTTTTTATCTCTCTAATCCAATCCATTTGTCAGCTTGTTTCTTCACTTTAATACATAGACATTCTTTCTTGCTGCCATTTAAATTTCTTTAATTGAACTGCAGAATCAAGTTTAAAGTTGAGATCATGATTAATGCTTTTTATCTTTTTGCGGAAAAGAGGAAATTGCCATGCTGTAGTTTAAGATGATCGTGGCTTGCTTTTTACGTGAAGTGCAAGTGATATTCGGCCGCTTCCTTCTACATTTGCTACCCGTTTTTCTCGGAAAAATATCAACATGGTGTTTTTCAAATGCTCAAGTTTTTCGTATTAACATGTTGATACTAAAATTAAATATAAATTAAAAAAATATTTTTAAAAAACATTTCACATCCATGCTCCAAATGAACTGCTCAAGCTCATTCATGATCCATGGCAATTTCAAGACGTTTATATTCTAAATCAATTCTCAAAATTCCAGATAAATAAATAAATAATCAAAAGACTACTTTTCGAGGCGAGGTCATGAAGACATTAGTGAGTTTTGTCAGCTTATGTGATGATTTTTTCACATAAAATAATACAGTATTGTAGCAACTCGTGAGCCTAGAGATGCTTAGATTTACAGGAAGCTTTCTTTTCCGGTTATTTTTGTTTATTAGCATGGTTTTTTAAAAATATTGGTAAAATAATATATTATATATGTGGAAGGTGAAAATCATGACTTTCAAATCTGATTATTATATTACCAATTTAATAAAAAAAAATTTAATTATACATTATAAAACATCATCGACAATGATTCGAGTGAGCTATCTGTTATATTGAGATGACAAGTTTGACACACTCAAATTATTAATGATAATTTTTTTTGATATCGTTAAATTTATCTTTTAAAGATTTTTTTGATGGTATAAGAAGTGTTGTAATGAAAATTTCAATGTATTTTCAATATTATTATTATTATTATTATTATTATTATTATTATTATTATTATTATTAACCATATCATAGTTGTTTTTTGAAATTTATGCATTTCTAAATAGCAAAAAGAATTGTGTTATTTCATTATTTTTTATAAAAAAATTATGTTATTTTTTAATATTTTAAAAAAAAGCTAATTTGTTTTTTAAAAAAAACTTCTTTTTCCAATATTCTTATTTCTGTCGGGACAAGACATATTCATCTCCCGTGACCGCTAATAATTTGACAACAAACAACCTTCAAATATGACTTCTCCTGTGAATGTATTATTCCACCGCCGCAAACAAAATAATAATAATAATTATTATCAATCTAGTAGACGTAACTCAACTATTTAGATTTTAATTTTACTTCTTAAATATTATTAGTTAGAGTATATAAATTTTAGGATTTTTAAAAATTTATATAATTATTAATTTTAAATTCTGTAAAATTAATCAAAGTGTGTGAAAACAGTTTCAGAAGTTAATAAATAATAATAATAATTTTTTTTAAAAAAAACACCTTCCACATTGCATATTTTGACGGGTTAATGCCATGTCTAATTCCTCCGATCTTATTTTTAAATAGATTTTTGTACAAACTTTTTGAACCCTTATTTTATTTTACCATAAGTTTCATCAAGGGTTCGGTTTTATTATATTTAATATCAGGTATCATTAATTTTTGTGTCAAGACATAGGAAAAATATGCATTGAAATCTAGCAAATTATTAAAAAAAAGGGCCCAATTTTGATAATCAAAGAACTAAATTACAATTATAGGAACAAAGGGTGTATACTTTACCCAATTTTTTAATTTAATTTCTAATTTTAAAATATTCGATTCTTTTTTAATTAGAGGAAGAAACTTTATCGAGTAATGCTTGGTATATAGAATTAAACAAGAACTTCATTTATATATTATAGTTTCATGCACCTTATAAGATGCTAGGAGAAACTTATTCCATATCCACATTTCTATCTTACCTTTTCTAATTAAAAATATAGTTTTGTATGTCTAAATCTATTGCATTCCATCAGTTCATCGAATGCATAATAATAATAACAATAATAATAATAATAATAATAAATGTCAAAAAAAGCACAGAGTTATGTAGGGGTGAGCAAAAAAACTAAAAAACCAATTAAATCGAGAAAATCAGGGGAACAAATAACTGAAAAAATTGAACCGTGAAAAAAACCGATTAAAATTTTAAAAAACCGACCGGTTCGGTTTTATAAACTTGAAACTGAAAAAACCAAACCCAAATAAAAAAACGGGAAAAAAAACCGAACAAAACAAGAAACAAACCGAGCCAAACCGATTTGAACCGGTTTTTGTCATAAAAAACCAAACTGAAATCGGTCAGTTTGAACCAAACCGAAAATAATTATCCATGTTTATGTTTATCATCATTTACTTATTAATTTTTAATAAAAACTGAACTGAACTGAAAATGATGACTCTATAGCTACATCATCTAAATAATAACAGGAAAGATTCTATCATTCAACAATATTGGGAAGAAAAAGGAAGATAATAAATCTTGACATCCGACACCTGTAATTCCCAAAAATGAAAAGAAGGAGAAGAAGGACGTGAACACAACAAATTAAAATTAAAATTAAAATTAAATTAAAAGTAATAATTTGCATCAGGATTTCACTATAGCACTAAATTTATTTTGATGTGCATTGAAACAATGCAATGATGAATTTGCTATTTCCAAATAAAATCCTCTACTGTCTATTGAGGTTAATATAAACTTTTTGGTTCATTAATTATTATTAAATTAACCAGGGACAACTAGTTTTTTCATATAATAGCTAAATTACTCTAAAAAATAAAAAATATTAACCATTGTCCTGGGTTTTTTTTTATTAAACTTTTCATATGATTCATTAATTATTATTAAATTAATTGGGGACAACTAGTTTTTATGCATGGTAAAATAACTAAATTACTCTAAAAAACAAGAAGTATCTAATGATTGTCCTGGTTTTTTTTTTATTTCTACTTTTTTAAAGCATGATTAAATTATCCTTATAAACAAGAATTCTTTAATTGATTTCCAAGGGGTTTTTTTGTATTTTCATTGTTTTTAGTTATAATCAAGTTGACGGGGGAAATTTGATATTTAATAAATATAAAATATAATTTAAAACAAAAAAAATAATTAGTGTATGCAAAGTACAAGCTAGCGCGGGTGGGAGATATCAATACTCTTCAGGCGGTGCATGCAGCGTCTCCTAGAGGCCAAACACCGCCTTCCACAATGATTTTAGAATTGTTTTGGCTACTCCTCCATCATTAGGCAACATAGCCACTGATTTTCAATTTAGTGTCGGTGAACTTTTTTTTTTTTCTTTTTCCTCATTTCGCGCATTACCTTTTGCCCTTCAATTTGTTTTTCTTTCAGATTTGGTTTTTGTTTTTTTTATTATTTATTTTATTTAAAATAATTTATAAATTTAGACTTTTGCTTTTCAATTCTATTCATCAATTCTTTCATTTGTCAAATTTGATCCTTATTTTCTTATTGGTATTGTTTTATTTAAATAACTTTATTTTTTTTTTTTTTACAATTTCATCATCTTTTAGTTTTTTCCCTATTAGATTTAATTATCATTATTTTTATTACCATGCTTTTACCCTGGGATTTTTTTAAATGATATTTTTCTTATGATTTCATCATTCA
>Ga0325405_1008384_pt1 | contig 10278 bp, 5 predicted proteins | sample PopdelMetagenome_21_FD_205663 | JGI IMG/M metagenome (GOLD analysis project Ga0325405, IMG submission 205663) | Populus deltoides microbial communities from Bellville, Georgia, United States - Xylem-Control-R2 | ecosystem: Host-associated > Plants > Phyllosphere > Stem > Wood/Secondary xylem...
TACTTGTATATAAAATAAAAAACTATATAGTTCATGTCTTTTCTTCATTTGAAAAATAGTAGAAAACTTGGAAAGAAAAATTATTGAGAACCTCTAAAATGTTTTCAAAACTCAATATAAATTTAAAAAACTAGAAAACTAGTTTTTGAGTTTTCTAGATGGAGTAACATTGCATTTGCACTAGAAGTTTTAGTTTTTATTTTCTAACTCTAGTTTTTTTAGAAAACTACAATATTGCTATGTTTTTTTTTTTAACAATATTGTTGTATTTCGACTAGTTACCAACAAAGAAAGACATCAAAAATAAAGATATGTCTGTCAAAATTAAAATAAATAATGATGACCATAAAATTAGAATTATATTTGGAACTTATGATCTAGAGTATAAGAGCTCAAGTACATGTTTTATGTTTGAAAGAAAAGATGTTGCATTACCTAAAGCTGAGACGTTACCTTTTTAGAGATATAAAAAATAAAAATGGGAAAAAAAAAGGCAGCTCAGCAAAAATAAAAAACGAAAAAAAAAAGAAAAAATACAGCTTAGCGTTTCATTGTGGACTACACTGTGCAGTGTACAGTGAAACACTGAGCAGTTTTATTTTATTAGATAATGTCTTCAAACTACCCGTTAGATATTTGTCATTATGAAAAGCAATAATAGATTTTTCTTATATGTCAAATAATAACATCAAGGCATGTGGTACCGAGACAAAAGGCAAAAAGTCTACTAATAATGGTTTTGATGTTTTTTAAAGGAATACAATTTAATCTCACAACTAAATATTTTATAGAGAATGATGGTTGTAGCGACAAGTCCTAAGATCTCAATAAGGTCCTACTATTCCAATGACCAAACCAATAATGGTAAAACTTTTTAAGTCAAGGTCCGAAAGAAGATTTCACCACCTCTCCTAGCATCCTGCATAAAATAATAGTTTCTCAATCTAGTCCCAAATCAGGTGGCTCATTAAGGTAGTCCATTTATGCTTCCTTATAGATTCACCTTGGAATTCTCCCAGCTTTAAAACAAATAACTTATCTCTACACCAACAAATTGTCATGTAAAAGATAAGGAACATTTGGCAGCAAAGCTCATATTTACTGTGCATTTTATTCTTAACAAATGTAAAGACCTTATAACTTTTTATATGAAATGTTGTACTTGGTTATATAAAGTATATATCATGCCTATTATAGGAACACATAACTCACATAATTCATATAGTTTAATAATATGGACATGTCTAAGTGATGTACATCTCATATTTACTAACCCCTATATAAATAATACATGAAAGAATCTAAAATATGGTTAAATAGGAAATTAATAGAGTTGTATTCTAGTTTCATGTTAGACATGAAAAATACATATAGAGATTACATAAAAAAACAAATTTCTTATTTTCTTTAAATGTATATGTGCAAATTAGAAGAAAACAAGGTAAAAAGGGGAAAACTTTCAATATCTTTTATTCTCATCCCTAATGGTATCCAATACATCAAAACATATATTCCGTTGAGGGTAAATAATATATAGGGTTTCATTCGGTTTTAACTTTTGAATATGTTTTTCTGTCTTCTATCAGTTATTTTAGTCCTTATACAAAAAATAGGAGTTGTCTCTTTGTACATGTAAACTTCAAGTTTGAATTAGTTAAGTTATTTTTTATTGTCATGGTGTCTGTTTTCTTTTAGCTTAAATTCATGATTTGGATTTGGTGTAATTTGTTAGTTGACGCTAGCACCATTCAACCTTTTAATGATCAATAATTATCATTCTATTACTATAAATACCAACTTCACTTCATTTTAAAGGGATCCAACTTTTAGCTACCCGGAACTCCCCCTGTTAAACCTATTTCTCTCACTCAACCTCATAACTCCTAAAAATCCATTTATTTAGACTTTGGATTAGGAATTTTTTCTAGAAAATTAGAGGATTACTCTATTTATCAATAATTATCATTCTATCACTGTAAATACCAACTTCACTTCATTTTGAAAGGGATCCAACTTTTAGCTACTCAAAACTCCCTCTGTTAAACCTATTCCTCTCATTCAACCTCGTAACTCCTAAAAATCCATTCATTTAGACTTTGGGTTAGGAATTTTTTCTAGAAAATTAGAGGATTACTCTATTTTTAAATACCCCTTTTATATTTCAATGAGTTATTTAAAAAAATGACAAGAAAGATAAAAATATATTTGTTAATATTAAACTCAAGAATGGTGACCATGGAATTAGAATAAGACTTACAACTTATGATTTATATATAGAAGCCTATGAAAACTCGAGTACATGAGAAGAAAATTAGACTTTGGATTAGGAATTGTTTCTAGAAAATTAGAGGATTACTCTATTTTTAAATAGCCCTTTTATATTTCAATGAGTTATTTAAAAAAATGACAAGAAAGATAAAAATATATTTGTTAATATTAAACTCAAGAATGGTGACCATGGAATTAGAATAAGACTTACAACTAATGATTTATATATAGAAGCCTATGAAAACTCAAGTACATGATCTAAGTTTTTTAAAATAATTGTTTGATCACCTAAAAACTAAGATGTTGCCTTTTCAAAGATATAATAGTTTTCAAATAACTACTTAAATAAAGTCACATTGTGAGAAGCAATAAGAGATATTTTTAGTATATTTAATAACAACATAAAGTCACATGATACAAAAACCCAAAGCAAAAAATCTACTAGTGATGATTTTGATTTTCTTTAAAGTATTTGATTTTATTTCATAACTAAATACATTATAGGAAATGAAGGTTGAGAGGATAAGTCTCGTTGTCCTAATAGAATCTCATTATCATAATGACTAAACTAACAAGAGTAAAAATAATTGAGTTAGTGTCTGGAAGAGATTTTTCCACTTCTCCAAGAATCCTATGCAAAATAATATTCTCTCAACCTATGTCCAAATGAGGAGTCCTACTAGAGGTAGCCCTTCTATGTTTTTTTTTTAATATTCATCTTGGAATTCTCACAGCCCTAAATGAAATAACTTGCCTCTAAGCATAGAAAGTCATATGTTAGAGATAAGGAACACTTGGTAGCAAAGCCCACGTGTAATACACATTCTATTCTTAAGAAAATATAAAGACCAACCATCCTTATGCCTTTATATAACATGTTGCACCTAGTAATATAATGTGAAAACAATAGCTATTATAGGAACACATCTTTCACACAATACACATAGCTTAGTAATATAAACATGTCTAAATAGTGTATAACTCATATTTACTGATTTTTGCATAAATAATTCTTGAAAGAATATATTTTTCTTGTATGCCTTCCCTGTCTCATCTATAATGTGAGACCTATAAAAAGTATGGTGCAAAAAGGAAAGGTTTAAAATGGAAAGGGTCGTAGATAGGTTAATAAGATTTAGACACTGTGAAGGACGGAGAATATAACGTCAAGGTACTCTTGACTTGGTAAGTGTCATTGCATTGGTAAATAAACTACATGTGCCTTTTCTTCTACTTTCATTTCTCTCTCTTTCTTGTTGATCTCATGATATTTTCTTATGATAAACATGGAGGTCTTGCCTTATTTATAAGAAGAACAATGAAAAATATTCTTGTTTGTATATGTTTTTAATATGGTTAAATAAGAAACAAATAGTGTTGTATTCTAGTTTCACTTCAGACATGAAGAATACATATAATGATTAAAGTAGAAAACAACTTTTTTATTCTCTTTATTTGAATATGTGTAATTTAGAAGAAACTAACGTAAATAAAAAGGCAAAAACTCTTTGTCTTTTCTATTCCCATCCTTAATGGCATTTGATATATCAAAACAAATATTCAATTAAGAGTAAATGATAATGTGGGGGCCATATTCAATTCTATCTTTTGAATATATATATATATATATATTCTCCTATTAGTTATTTTGGTCTTCAAATAAAAAATGAAAGTTGTTTCTATATCCATATAAACTTCATGTTTAAATTAGTTAAGTTATTTGTTTTTGTTGCGGTGTTTATTTTCAGGGTAAGCTTCCTGTTAGATTTGATGTAACTTCTCAACTGATGTTAGCACTACTCAACCTTTTAATGATCAATAATTATCAATCAATATTACTTTATTTCTAAATAATCTTTTTGTAATTCAATGAGTTACCTAAAAAGGAAGACATGAAGAATAAAGATATATTTATTAATATTAAACTCAAGAATGATGACGATAAAATCATAATAAAACTTACAACTTATGATTTATATATAGTAGCCTATGAGAACTTAAATACATGGTTTAAGTTTGAAAGAGATAATGTTGGATTATCTAAAGCTAATACGTTGTCTTTTTTGAGAAATAACAATCTTCAAACTACTATTTCAATATCACTTATTGCAAAAAATAAAAATAAAAGATATTTCTAGTATGTTTAATAACAACATCAAGTCACGTGATATTGAAATCAAAAAAAAAAATCTACTAATGATAGTTTTGATTTTTTTAAAATTATTTAATTTAATTTCATAACTAAATATATTATAGGGAATGATGGTTGTAAAATGATAGGTTTCATAGACCTATTATCACAACGACTAAACTAACAAAGGTAGAACTCATTGCATTAGGTTCTAGGAGAAGATTTTTCCAACTCTCCATGTATCATATATAAAAGAGTAGTCTCTTAATCTTGATCCAATTTAGGTAGCCCACTAGAGGTAGCCCTTCTATGTTTTCTTAAATATTCATCCTAGAAACTTCTCATCATTGAAGGAAACAACTTGAAATTACACTAGAACACTTAGCATTAAAGCCCACACTTGATACACATTCTATTTCACTAGAACTTTTGGCTACTCAGAAGTCCTTCTCTCAAAGCTATTCCAATTACTTAACCTTACAACTCTTATTTGTTTAGGCAAGTTTTCTAGAAAATTAAAGTATTACTTTATTTCTAAATAACTCTTTTGTATTTCAACAAGTTACCTAAAAAGAAAGATAAAGATATATTTGTTAATATTAAACTCAAGAATGGTGACCAAAGATTTAGAATAAGACTTGCATGTTACGATTTATAAATAATAGCTTATGATAACTCAAGTACATGGTTTAAGTTTGAAAATAAACACGTTGGATTACCTAAGGCCGAGACATTACTTCTTTGGAGATAAAACAACCTCCAAACTACTATTTCGATATCACTCTTTACAGAAATCATTAAAATACCTTTCTAATTAGGTAACGTGATACCGAACAAAAACTATGTTTTTAAAAGTATCTGACCTAATTTTATAACTAGACATATTATAGAGAATGATTGTTGTAGGGACACGTCACACAATCCTAATAAGGCCTATTATTCTAATGACTAAACCAATAAGGGTAAAACTCTATGAGTCATGATTTTGGAGCAGATTTAACAACCTCTCTGTATCTTACACAAAAGAGTATTTTTTACACCTAGGCCCTAGTTAGGTGGCCTACTGCGTTAAAGAATCATCTCAACCCAATAGCTTAAGCTGTTAGGTGAGGTCCCAAGATATGATTTATATTATTCTCTAACACACATCCTTTAAGTGAAAGCTCTTTGGGCTTGAAACTTGTACAAGTCCACACTACCTTGTGCTTAATTTTTATCAAATAAATAAGGATGATGAGATTCGAATTCATGACCGCTTAGTCATCAAGGCTTTAATACTATGTCAAAGAATCATCTCAACCAATAGCTTAAGCTGTTACTTGAGGTCCCAAGATATGATTTATATTATTCTCTAACACATTGAAGGTAGTCCTTTTATTGCTTCCTCAAATATTCATTTTGGAATTCTCCAACTCTAAAGAAAATAATTTGTCTCTACGTCAATAAGTTATCATGTCAGAGATAAGAAACACTTGAAAACACCTAATACACTTGTGAATTATGATGGGAATGACACCACCACCAACACTACCATGTATCATGGACTATTAATCCTTATGAGTTCTCATATGACACGAAATACAATGTAATGATTTTCATGCCCCACACTTCCATATAGGTTTAAAATTTTTCTTTTTCTGAATTGCAAAATATGTTTATTTATTGAAATGAAGGCAAAATTTTCCAATAAAAAAAACAAGAAATACTTCAAGATTGCACCTATTTTTCATTAAAAAAAATGAAAACCATATTTTATAAAATTCATCTTAATATTTCATATTTTTGATAATCTAATTGTAAAATATTAATTTAATTTTATTCAAATTAAAAAGTATCATAAAAAAATTATGTTGTTAACTCAACAAAGACTTTATATTAGATTTATAATTAAAAATAAATTTATGATACTAACTAAATATAGAAATAGAAAACAAATATCTTTAATCTTTCACATTGCTAAAAAGTGCTCGAATATAAAATCGCATTGCTCGTGTCTTTTTTTTTTGTGGAAAAAAGTGGATAATTAGTAAAGAAAAATTACAGAGAATCTCTAAATTATATTTTCAAAACTCAAGTTAAATTTGAAAGACAAGAATACTAGTTTTCTGGATGGATAAATGTTGCATTTGAATATGAAATTTTAGTTTTTATTTTTCTAAATCTATTTTTCTAGAAAATCATAGTATTTCTCTAGTTTTTTAATAACCTTTTTGTATTTCAACGAGTTAGCTACAATGAAAGACATGAAAAATAAAGATATGTTTGTTAATAATAAAGATCATAGAATTAGACTTAGAACTAGTGAGATTTATATGTGGTAGCCTAAAGTACATGGTTTAGGTTTGAAAGAGAAGACATTTTATTATAACCTAAAGTTGAGACGTTGCCTTATTAAAAAAAAACAATGAAAAAAGGTTTCCGTTTATATATGTTCCTAATATAGTTAAATAGAAAATAAATAGGCATAGAAATTACACAAGAAAACAACTTTCTTTAATATTCACCTTGTTCGCAAGAAAATAAAAGGTTTCCATGTAGATAGGGTGAGAAAGTTAAGAGTTTCGTGAGCTAAATTTATATATTTTCTAAATTACAAATATTTTCTTACAAACATCAAAATAACAACATTCATGATTTGGATTATTTTTTTCACATTCATTCATCACCCTCTCATGTGAATAGATACATGCATGATTATCATCACCTCATTTATTAGCTATATATACAAAAATTAATTTGAAATAAGAAAATTTAATTTTTTTAAAATATTTTTAAAACACAAAAATAAACAGGTTAGAACATTTTCTTGACATAACACGCGCCCGTGTATAACAATTATCAATATATTTTAGAACACAAATCATGTTCTCCAAATCAACAAGAAATTTATGTATTTTTTAAATTACAAATAATTTTTAAGATTTCTTAGCTCTGCTCAGCTCCTTCTAGTCTAAGCTATGCTATGGATAATATAATTCAATATTTGTTTCATTAATATTTAGTTTCAATTGCATTATTTAACTCAAAATGATCATGTTCGTCTCTCAACTTGAGAAAATCCAAATTAATCTTGCCATAATTTGGTGCTTCACTCATAGTATGGATCTGTGTTATTTTATTTTTATTTTGTTAATGTTATAATTCAACATAGATTTTTGAACATCATAATATGGGTTTTATTTGATGTTTGCACCACATTAATTACTAATTAAAAAAAACTAAATGAGGAGGGGAAACTTACTATTCCCCTCCTCACAAAAGCAATGTTTACTTGGTTTTTTTTAATATTAGATTTTCTTAACTTAATCGAATTATTCGGTTCACGGGTTTGACGAATTAACTCATGTGTTTTTTTTGTTTGTTTTCTATGAGGTTATTTCGGTCTTGTTACCCAAGTTTTTCTTATTTTTTAAAATTTTTTAAGGTTTTGTTTTTCTTTTCAATCTCATCTTTTAATATTAGACTTTCTTACTCGACCTCATCACTTAAGTCAAAGGGTTTGACAGATTAATTCGGATATTTTTTTTATCTTTTTTTGTTGATTGTTTTTTTAATTTTATCATTTAATATTTAATTGATTTGACATTAGACTTCACAAAAAATTTTCAGTTTACTTTTTATGTGATTTGTTTGGTCTTATTACTCGTGTCATGGGTTTGGTGGCTTAACATAAGTTGACTTAGGTCGCTTTTTTGTTTTTTCTTTTAATTTTATCTTTCAACATTTGGTTGACTTAGAATTAGGCTTTATAATTTTTTCAATTTGTTTTCTATGAATTTATCCAGTTACATGACCTTTATTGTGGGCTTGACAACTTAACTCAAGTTTCTTGTTCTTGGGACTTTTTTTAATTGATTTTTTTTCAATTTCATCCTTTAATATTGAGTTAATTGAGAATTGAGTTTCATAATTTGTTTTGATTTTCTTTCTATGAGTTTATCTCAGTCTCACGATATGGGTCGTAGATTTGACAAGTTAATTCGAGTTGATATAAGTTGATCCAATATGTTTCCATCTTAATATTAAAAGAAAAGGATGTCTTGAAATTGTTTTAGTCAAACTATGTTTTTAACGGTCATTTGGGTTGTTGTTGGATCCATCAAGTTGACTGGATCATATCGGGTCCACCCTCAAACGTTTAAAAAGAATTCCTTATTACAAAACACGTTAGCGACACTTGAATTTTTTTTTTACATTAAAAAACATTAATTTGATCTGCAGCGTAGCACGAGCCAATAATCTAGTATTTCACTAAATACTTTAAAATCATTTGAATGTATATATATGTATCTAATGCAGGCAACATGTCATACCCTCCTGACCTAATTGATTTAGGTGGTTCAGATTAGTACGTTATGGATTTGTCATAATTGAGCTATGTGAATAGCCCTATAAGAATATTTATAAATTAATGAGATATGATTAAATTAAAAAAGATGTTTGAGTTGTGTAGAATAATCACCCTGATGAAATAACCATAACTTCTTATCAAACCATTACATTGTGCTCAAATTTTGTTAGAAGATTTTAGAAGCTCAAACCTCTATGCTATAATCAATCAAGATCCAAAAGGATGCCAAATTAAGCCCATAAGCTCCCTTTCAGGTATTTTTTTATTTAGTTTGTTTAGAACTTTTATTGGTTTTTTGCTTTATGGACTTTTATTGGTTTTTTACTTTCTAGGTATGACTTTTATTTTCTATTTTGTTTAGGTTAATTTTTTGAGTTTATATAAGGAGCTGTAAACTTCATAGAAAGAAATATGAGAAAATATTTGATGATAAAATTTTAAATTAGAAATTTTATGTGATGACAAGGGGAATTATGTGTTGTTTATACTTGTCTTTTCTTTATATATATATTAGAAAATAAACACTAAACCCCATCAATATTTTACTGTAAGATAAGATATATTGAATCATGGATTGCTACAATGTAATGATATCTTTGCTCTTCATTACATAAAACAAATGGCCTTTATACGAGGTGAGATGGTCTTTTCTAAGGGATTCATTTGGTTTTATGAAATTAATCAGGGGTAATGGTTTATCAATTTTTTTTGCATAGTGAGATGACATAAATACCCTTAAAAAATAAAAAAAAATTTAAAGGATGAGAGGGGCTTTTGCGCCATTTCATTTTTTAAAATAAGAAATTACTTCATTGTAAAAAAAAGGAGAGGTTAAGGGTATTTTGGTATTTTCATCATGGTTTTTCTATTATAATCTATTTGAATTGGGGGTAAATTAGTATTTTAACAAATAAAAATAAGAATAATAAAGTAGATGGGGCATGCGTAGCTCGCGTTAGTGAGTAGATGCTATCTGCACCCTTTAGACGGCGCATGAGGCATCTTTCAACGACAAAAAAAGTCCAACTGTCGTGTCTTCCAAAGTGTCTAGTGGTGGTGCTCCTAATGGGAAAGTTCATGTAATGCAATTCATGACAGTTCGACAAATGTGAGATTTTGTTTTCCTCACCCTCTTTTCTCTCTCATCACCTTGAAATTCAAGCCAGGTTAACAAAAATTCAGAGTTGTCCTCCTATTTATTTCTTATTTCAGTTGTGGTCATCTTGTTTATTGGTCTTTGTTTGTCTTGGATTTTTTTAAAAAAATTTCATCCATTTCCATTTGGTTTTATATCAAATATGATATTCTTTCATTTGATTGTTGTTTTTAATCCTTTTCTTGATTTGTTCTTTTTTTCTTCTTCAATTTTCTTTTTTTCTTCTTCAATTTTGTCCCTCAAACTTTTATTTGATTTATTTTTTTTTTCTAATTTTCATCCTCATTCTTTTAATTGCTCATTTTTAATCCTTTTCTTAATTTGTTTTTTTTTTCTTTCAATTTTATTCCTTAAAATTTCATTTGTTTTTTT
>Ga0325405_1008385_pt1 | contig 10277 bp, 8 predicted proteins | sample PopdelMetagenome_21_FD_205663 | JGI IMG/M metagenome (GOLD analysis project Ga0325405, IMG submission 205663) | Populus deltoides microbial communities from Bellville, Georgia, United States - Xylem-Control-R2 | ecosystem: Host-associated > Plants > Phyllosphere > Stem > Wood/Secondary xylem...
TAATTTGTAGCAATTGTTTTTGCACCCTTGTTTGCATCGTTTTAAAACCTAACCGAGTACGACTTGTGAAATGAGGTCCAGGCAGGCTGATCAGGTGTGGTGCTCCGGTTAAAAACTTGACTTGTCTTGGGTTAACTCTGATAATTTTTTATTAGATGCAAATCAAATGTCTAAATTTTTTTAATAATAGAGAATACACAGGGTATAAATATTGAGGTGCTAATATATAAAATTTTGTTTTGTATGTTATATTGAATAATAAATAATTAACTTGGAGTGATTTGGTCAAAAACCTGGGTTGACCTATAACTTGGTAAGCTTGAAAAAAACTCATTCAAAACTCATTGATTTTTTTTTTAAAAAAAATAATGTTAGTTCTACTTTTTTATAAAATAAATTTATTTAAAAAAGTCAGCTGTGTGTTAAATTTACATGGTAGCATGTGGGCGCTTCCATGTTATTCGAAGAGTGAGTATGACATTGTTCGGCAGCTAAAATACAATTTTCACGACTATGTTTTATTTCCCGTGGCGTTGCCTCCATTAATGAGTAGCGCGTGTACCAAAAAAAGGGTTGGGTTTTCCCCTGATGATTTTTTTTTCTTCCTTCATTTCTCTCTTATTCTCGGTTCCAAAGCCTTCCCCTTCACGTTTTCAGAGTAGCCTTTCATTTTGTTTTTCTTTTAGATTTGGTTCGTTTTCTTTTTATTACTATTTTTTATTTTAAATAATCTATACAATTGAAATTTTATTACAGTTGAAATTTTCTTTCAATTTAACCCTCATTTGATTTTTTTACCTTTTAAATTTAGACCTCATTCCTTTAATTGTTATTTTTTTTAATCAATCTCTTAATTAAATTATCTTTTCAATTACATCTCTCAATATTTTATATCATTCTATTAATTGAATTATTTTATTAATTGTATCCTTCAATATCTTAGTTCATTTTATTTTATGTCAGATTTGATCTTATTCTTTTAATTGAATTTGTTTTGTTTTTAATCCCTTTTTATTAAGATTATTTTTTCAATTTCGTCTCTCAATATTTTATTTACCAAAATTTTGTTGACTTTTCGTCTCATGAGTTTGAAAGATTGGACTGGGTTCTCTTTTTCCTTTCTTCTTTCCTCTCTCCCCTCAGTTTCATAGCCTTCTCTTGCACATTTTCAAAACATCCCTTCAATTTGTTTTCTTTTAATTTTGATCACTATTCTTTTTATTGCTATTTTTTATTTTGAATAACCAATACAATTGAAATTTTCTTTTAATTTAATCCTCATTTGATATTTTTGATTTTCAGATTTAGTCCTTATTTTTTTAATTGTTTGTTTTTTTAATCATTCTCTTAATTTAATCATCTTTTTCAATTAATTTCCTCAATATTTTATATCATTTTTTTAATTGAATTATTTTTTCAATTGCATCCCTCAATATCTTAGTTCATTTTATTTTATGTCAAATTTGGTCTTTATTTTCGTGATTGTTATTTATTTTATTTTTAATCCTTTTTTATTGGGATTTTTTTTTATTTTATCCATCAATATTTTATTTACTTGGATTTTGTTGCCCTTTCGGGTTACAAGTTTGAAAGATTGGATTAGGTTCGCTCATATTTTGTTTTTCTTTCAAGTCATTTTTTACAATTGACATTTTCTTTTTCTATCATTTTATAGGATTATCCTGATATCATGTATGAGGTCACTAGTTTCGTGTGTTAACCCGACTTGACCTGGCCCAATACTTTTTTTTTTGTCTATTTTTTATCATATTATCAAATTAATCAAAGTTTAACACAACTCTTGAATTTATCTTACTTCTTTAAAAACAGAATTGTATCATGAAATTTTTTTCAAGCTAAAAAAAAATTTGGTCTATCTTGCGGCATCACATAGGCCACTTATCTAGTTAAAAGAAACTAAAAGGGATGGTGAGATTGCTGTGCATTTTTATTATTGCTATAGACTCATTGGTACTATGGATTGAAACAGTGAAATAATGATTTTTCCCTTTTAAACATAACATAGTTAACATTGAGAACAAGGGTATAGTGGTCTTTTATTATTATTTGCATAATGAAATTACTCATGTATCCTTGAAAGCAAAAATTAAAACATTGACGGGCAGAGGCATTTTCAACCTTTTCACTTTAGTTACATAATATAATTACCATATTACTCTTACATAAGAATTTTCTTTGCTTTCGGTCAAGGAGTGTTTTTGTATTTTCATTTTGGTTTTTTTATAGTTATCGAGATTGGTCAGGGATAATTTAGTATATGTGCATAAATAAATTATTATTTAATCTAAAAAAAGTGGTTATGCGTCTGACTAATGCAGATGTGCATTGGTTCTCCAACGATTTTCGTACAATATCTTCTGGTGGCTAAATTCCAACTTCAACGACGATGTTTTCATCCTCACAGTGTATCTATATTGCTGGGTGGTGCGTGTGCCAAAAATATATCAGGTTTTTTATTGGTGGCTATTTTTTTCCCTTCATTCTTCCCTCTCCCCTACTGGTTCTAAAGTCAATCCTCGTATATTTTCAAAGTAGCCCTTCAATTTATTTTTCTTTCAGACTTGGTCCATTTTTTTATTATCATTTCTTTTATTTTAGATTATCCATGGATTTGGAGTTTTCTTTCAATTTAATCCTCTAGTTTTTTTATCATTCATGTTTGATCCTCATTCTTTTGATTTTGATTTTTTTGATTTTCAATTATTCCTTGAATTAAATATCTTTTCAATTGCACCCCTTAATATTTTATATCATTATTCTCTTAATTGAATAATTTTTCCAATTGCATCCCTCAATATTTTAGTTCATTTTATTTTATGTCAAATTTGATCCTTATTTTTTTTATTGCTATTTATTTTGTTTTAATCTTTTTTTATTAGAACTTTCTTTTTTAATTTCACCCCTCAATATTTTATTGAACAATATTTTGTTAACCTTTCGGGTCACGGGTTTGAAAAGTTTGACCAAGTTGGCTTGGATCTTTCTATTCATGTCCTTTTTCACAATTGGTTTTTGTTGGTACCATCTTAATATAGAATTATCTCGATCTCATGTGTCAAATCATGAGTTTTATGTGTTAACCCAGCTTTTTTTGATTTCTTCCTGGTTCTTAGTAAGAAATATTATTAATACAACCATATAACCACATGATTCTTTCACCCTCACCTTCTTCCTTCTCCAGTTAAAGTACCAAACACAGAAGAGATAAGTTCATGGGCGTTTGGGGTCCTTGCAATTGTTCTGTTGGCATTAGGCTTTTACTATTCCTGGCTTCCATTCCTCAAATTAAGAAATTACACTGACACAGTTTTCCATGCTTCTTTTACTGTTAGCATCAAACTCTTGGCATGGTTTCAGGCAATAATTTCTCAGCTAAATCATTCCCAACGTCCGTGACGATTATACCAGAAAACAAGTTCGATATGTGACTTGGTCTTTTAACTAAGAATTTATACCCCTGTTTTCCACCTCCGAATTTCGATAGACTCTTTTGCCAAGGCATGAAGGCTCATCATCCCCATCCTCCTCCAGTTTAATTATATATATTCTCACCAGCAGGTACTCTCAACATGGTGTTCCATAAGAGCATGCTAGCTGGTCTTTGTTCCTGAATGTCATCAATGTCGTCTAAGCACTCAAGTCCGATGAGTATTTCACCTTTTTATTTCGTTGTTCAGCTTGATATCCAGCCTCTCATGGGATTTCCCAGGAGGTTCAGTATTATTCATACTAGGGTTTTGCAGGTTTACATAAGAAATAAACCATATTAATTTCTTTTTCCACATTCCCATTTCATTCCTTTCAAATTTATCTTCAGAGTGAAAATAAAACGTTCATATTATTTTTTTTCTTAAAAAAGAGAGAGAGTTTATTAATTACTAACTATTTTGAGACCCTATATATTGTTGTATAGTAATTTGGAGATTCATAGGATTTAGTCGCCAACTTTATACAAATTAAATACTAATTTGTTAAATTAGAATCTTGCTGACATGAATATTAAAAATAAGGTGTCTAATGGCATCTCGATAATTTTTTTTTCTTTTATATACAATTTGTTGAATTTCGTTTCTCTTCCTTCTTGGGTTTATATATATATAATTATGCATAAAAAATAGTTGAACACTTTTTTTAATCAGATTTAATCACTATATGCTAATTTTAAACTTAAGGCCATAAAGTTTGGGTTGCGCCCATTAATTCATCGCTAAACTCTTTTAATTCTTTTGATTGAGTTCACCTACTCTTTTTAGCAGTAATTAAGTCCTATTATGTTATAGTTCGTTCCAATTAACATCGAAAATCTATGAGTTTTCTATCCTTATCTATCACTCATTCAATGAATATTTTTAATTTTTTTAATTTTCATGGAATAAGAACATCAAGGATAGATTACAAACATATTGATATCAATTCACTATAAGCTTTCATTTTCCATTTCAATTTTGTGTTTTTTCAATCTTGTTCCGACTTTCATTCAGATATGGTGCTTTTAAACATATATTAAAATATAATTTTTTAATCAACACATCAAAATTATCTCTAAAAACATTTTAAAAATATTAATTTAACATTTTTTCAAGTAAAAACAGTTTGCAAAATAGTCAAACCATGCATAAAAACAAACACTCTTTACTTTTTCAAATCTAAACGCAATAATGATATCAGAGAATCGGATACATATTAGGAGAGCGTTACGTAAATAAAAGATGAGGATATGAAAAAAATTTCCAAAAAAATTGTTTTTTCTAATTAAATATTCAATGCCACGTAACGCTTGGTAGTTACCATACCGGCCTCGAGAATCTAGGATTGGTTCAATATTTTCTTGTTTTTTCCAAAAGTAATTTTTCCTTTTTAGGGTTATATTTGTTGTATTTTCTGTAAAAGGAGTTGATTTACACTCCGTAGTCTAAAAATATATGTCAAGCCAAGTTCAAGTTATTTTATTTTGAACGAAAATATATTATTTAATTTGCCTACATTTAAACAAATTAGATGCTTTTGTTAAAATAAGTATCATCTTGATATCATTGTTGACGAGTGGTTTTCAAGGTAATCATAATATGACAACTTGTATGGCAAAACATGTGAATCGAATCGCCAGTTTATTCATATATTAATTCATAATTATACTAATTCCAATGCATAGCCATAGATTTTTGGTTTGATGTTGCAATTATGTGTTCATAATCTATCAAAACATTATATATCATCACACAAGAGAGAGACTTTTGCATGCAAAGATCAAATCCCATGTTGCATTTTAGTCCTCTTGCTATTTTACACTTGCTCTTTAATAGACTATATGATTTTAAATGAAAATAAATATATATATGAAATACTTCTTCAGTGTTATTGACTCTCAATTGAGATACTAATTATTATTTGGTGTCTACATAATCAAGTATTCAAATCTTAGAACCACACCACTTAATTATATTCATTTCTAGACACATAATTTGCCTAATGGTTGTTCACAAATAAAATAGTGCCATAACTGTGCATGGGCCCGCGCTATGCTGCGGGTTAGTATTTTTATGAAAAAATGATATTAAGTAATGCAAATGGTCCATAATTTATTCATGAAAAACAATGTCTAAGTGATGTAAACATGTTTTAAAGAAACAAGAGAAATTAATGATTTGAGTTATATCACAAACTGAAGTTAATGAGTTGGTTTTATTTTAATTAGACGGTTAAAGAAAAGACAATGATATTAATTTGAATTTTTTTTCAAATAATATTATGATACCTCGGAAAAAACAGTGGAAGCACGAAATTAGATGAAAAAATTGGATCGGGTCAACAAACACGGAAGAACATAACAGGGAAAAAAACTAACTACACAGAAAGATCTAAAATAAAAAATGGTAATTAAAAGAATGAGAGTGAAAATTAAAATAAAAAATAAATTATAGGGAAACTAATTTTTTTTGATTAGAGGGTTTAATTGAAAAACAAATAATTTAATCAAAAAATTAAAATAAAAGAATGAGAAAAAAATTAAATTTTTTTTTATAAAAGAGCTAAAAAAATAAACAATCCAAAAAATAAGGATCAAATAAAAAAAAGAGATACATAAAAAATTGACATTGAAGAACTAAATCAAAAAGGCATAACGCTTATTCAAAAGGTCAATGGACAAAAAAAATTATAAGAAAAAAGGATAAAAATCTTCATTGGGAGGGTTAAATTAAAGAGAAAAATAACTAATATAGCAAAACACATTATTATAAGGTTATTCTGATTATTATCACAATTATTACTATCATCGTCATAATTATTGTTATAACTATCATTATATATAGAAATTAGAATTGAAAAATCATAAAACTTTAACAAAAGAAAAAAGAACAAAAATAAACAATCAAAATTAAAAGGACTAAACCTGAAAATTCAATAAAAATAAGGACTAGAGAGCATCTCTCCTTGTAGGAGAGAGAAATGAAAGGGAAAAGAAGCAAGGGCTACCGGCAATAAACCGACATCCTTCAAATGACACATGCCGGCTATTAAAAAATAGTACATGATGGAGCACAAAATGAGACGATGGAATATGATTTTCGACCACCGGGAGGGGTCTCACGCGCTACCAAAAAACTGATAAATACAAACGGAAATACTGAGGGAATTACGGTGGGAAAAAAAATAAAACAAAGCAAAAAAAATGATGACGTGTCAGGATTTACCAACGGGATTACTGACGGAATAAAATTCCGTCAGTAAATCTATCTGTAAACTTGTTTACACTGTTCATCATGCCAATTACAAAGGGAATCACCGACGAACAAAATCCATCGGTATTTTCCAGAGAGCTCCAGAACTGTTCACTTTCCAATTGCACTGTTAATTGTTGTTTTTTACAAACAGAATCACCGACGGAATGAAAATTCATCGGTGTTATTTGGCGGTTTTTTGAAAAAATTCAGTTGATTTAAAATTTTCATTTAAATATTACAGACGGAATCACCGACGGACTAAAAAATCGTTGGTAATTGTTGGCGGTTTCTGAAAACTTTTTACAAAATTGAAAATTTAAATTAAATATTACCGACGGAATAATTAAAAAATATTAATATTCAATTAATATTAAAAATATTTCGTCGGTAAATCCGTCGCTAACGCGCCCCAATAAAAAGCCTGAGTCCCTTTATTTCACAAGAGACAGACTTATTTTTTCTTCTTCTACTACTTTTTCTTCTTCTTTTTATTCTACTTCTACTTCTTCTTCTTTACTATATGTAAAAAAAATCAATATCTATTTCTTTCTCTTCTTTTCTCTCCTCATCTCCTTCTCTTTTCTTCCATGCTCGGGTATGTCTTCTTCTTCTTTCTTCTTTTATCCTCTTAGTTTTTTTTTAATTAATATGCTTTACGAAATTTTTTCTCTCTCCTTAGCTTCACTTGCAACTACATTAAGGTAAGATTTTTCTTCTTTTTTCATGATTTTTTTCACTATATTTGTTTTTTATTTTATTTTTAATTGTTTTGTTCTTAATAATTGTATAAATGTTGTTGTGAGATTTGTTTTTTCACATGAGATCAATTTTTAGTTGATTTATTTATAGGATTTTTAAATTTTTAGCAATTGCAACTTCATTTTTTTCATATGAATTTTTTTAGTTGAATTTATTTTTTCATTTTATTTATTTGTTGCAAATTTGTTTGAGTTGATTTTCTTATTTTTTTTTCAAGCATTTTGAGTATATATTACACAGTGTTGATTTATGTTAATTTAATTATTTTATAATTTTATAAAATAATTTTTTTTTAAAATGTTTTTAAATAATTACCGACGGAATTGCCGATGGAATTTCCATCGGTAATTCCGTCGGTAAATCCGTTGGTAATAAAAAAATTATTACCGAGGGATATTCCGATGAAATGAAGCGGGTAATTTTATTTTTTTATTTTCGACGGATAAAAAATTACCGATGAACGATTCACCGACGGAGCATTTTCGTCAGTGACTCTGTCGGTAAATTAATTACAGACAGAATATGTGTCTTACGCCGACAGAAAAATTCCATCGGTAAAACTGTTAAATCTTCTAGTGACGCACCAACAACTTTTTTAATAAAAAAAATATTAATTAAATATTAAATTACTTCATCACCCTTAACCAACCCTGGTAATAAAAAAAACCCTCAAGGAAAAGACATCAATACCCCTATTGACATGACCTGTTTTTTTTACCCCAAGAACAATTGTGTAATTTTGATGTATAATTAAAAAGTAAGAATATCAAAATAGCCTTATGCAGCAATATTAGTTTCTTTTTTATTCTAGTGGCATTTTAGTTATTGTACCGTGCATTAAAAGACAAATCAATGAAAACACCCCCAAACATATTAGTAATGACAAATGAATCGAGTTAAAAGACCAAAACACACTTGAATCAAAAGTAATCTATTTTTCTTGCCAAGGCTATAGAAGTCACTTCACTATTATAATAAACAGTGAAGTGTGTGTATAACTACAGAAATCGCTCATGTCTTCTAGTATATTTGTCATGTCTAACTCTGTACGAGAACAAGTGAGTCAACAACCTTCCTTTCCTGTTTTCTCTATAAACGCCTCCACCTCTCCTCGACCTATAACCCACACATTTCTTCTCCAAGAGCCCTTGACATAGCTAGCTAATAGACTATCTAGCTCTCGGTGTTGCTCCTTTGCCATTTGCAAGCTAGTTTTTCTGCTACAATGGATCAGGCTCTCATGTTTGTCCTTTTCAACAGCCCTGAAAGCCCCATCCCCCGACCCTGGGAACGTTGCTTTGATATTAGGGTTATCTCTTTCTCTCTGTGTCGCTCTTCCACGCCCTCTCCCCACACGCATTCTTTTGCTTTTCCCTCATCAAAACCATATGTTAGACAAATATCTCGATCATGTGGTAATTAAAAAAAAAAAACACATATGCATGTTTTATTTATCTAAATTAAATTGTTGTGATGTGTTTGTGCTGCAGAATGAAGTGTTATTCTATACGAACACCTTGGATGATACTATTTTGATCGACCTGAGATGCCAAATAAATCTTGGTGGTGGTTTGTTCCACACTAACAACATGTGGCAAGAGCTTGCCGGTTGCACCAGCTGTGTCCGTCACTGCCCTTCAGTCCTCCAAAGACGAAACCCTCAGCCTTTTCTCCTCCATGCTACTTGCTGTGGTCCACTGGTGTATTTGCTTATGCCTGAGTTTGTCAACCACTGCCCGTTCTGCGAGAGTCTCGTTTATATCGTAGGCTAAATCATCATCATCATCATCATCATCAATCAATCACAACCCCCGTCTGGGCTTTTCAATCTTATCTTCTTGTTCTTGTTTTATGTTTTAGTGGGGCTGTAGGTTAAGAGTTTTATCCATGTATAACCGTGTTTGGCATTAAAGAATTTTTATTTTATTAATTATTGTTCCTAAATTAAGTTTGAAAAAATTTCCTTCTTTGCATTGAAGCTTCACATTAGTATTGCATGTCTATTAATTTGGCGAAGCTCTCATGCAAATGTTGCAAGGCATAATATATAGTTGGATTTCTCATGAATTTAATTTATTTAATTTTTATGCAGTCCAAGTGATGTTGCCTAGACTAATAAGATTATTGAGATTGAAGGGTTGAAACGAAAAATTAAAACTTGAGAAAGATTATCTTAAATGTTGTAGAAAATCTCATTTTAATTACGAGTGAAAATCTGAAATAATAAACTCTAAATGTTTACAACCCACAAACTAGGCTTAAATAGCTAGGATTAGAAAATTAACTAAAAAAAAAAACTTTGATTATTCGATAAAATAAATTGTTATAAAAACCACAAAAACAAACCTGAAAAAGTTGCAAAAAATGGCAAAAAGAAAAAACAAAAATTTAGGGAAACGGAGGCTTAAATAATGGAATTTGGGGCTTCAAACGACCTCCAACAAGCATATATAGCTAGTTGTCTATGGAGTATGCCCTGAAACAATCCTTTCAAGTTGGGATGATTTGCATTGTTTTGATACCAATAGCCAAAGTTATAATGGCCAAAATACTAAACAGTGTGCAAAATATTTCCAAACCGGTGTCGGATTGCTATCTCTTGTCATCTTTGTACTGGTTTACTCAATCAAGGTAATTGAGAATCATCAATTTTATATATCTGACAGCTCATCTTCTCCAGAGTCCTTTACATTAGTCTTTCATGCACCACACTCAACAAGTTTTTCAATGAATTTAAAAAAATATATTAAAAATGGAAATGGATTCTTTGCATGC